>Ga0058692_1000218_pt1 | contig 33824 bp, 30 predicted proteins | sample AgamicAtAmrz_FD_55216 | JGI IMG/M metagenome (GOLD analysis project Ga0058692, IMG submission 55216) | Agave microbial communities from Guanajuato, Mexico - At.Am.rz | ecosystem: Host-associated > Plants > Roots > Rhizosphere | place: Guanajato, Mexico | collected 2012-06-07 | reverse complement strand
TTTTCCGCATCCCTTCCGTGCCGGAGTGGCGAAATCGGTAGACGCAGTTGATTCAAAATCAACCGTAGAAATACGTGCCGGTTCGAGTCCGGCCTTCGGCATTCAGTACCTGATTTTCTTACTTTTCAATGAGTTAGATACAAAATTCTATCTCTTTTGCATGTAAGAAATGATCTAAATTCTCACCAGAAATTGCCGCTGTAGTTAGTAGTGGCAGATCTTCGGGAATACTATCTCATAGCGGCGTGTAGTTCCAAGCTTCAAACACGTATCAGCACCCAACTTGAACAGCTATGACGTTGCCCACGTCTTAAAACAATCCCAATACTTTCATTCGTTCCACACTTTGCGCGGTGTTCCGTAATGTCATGTCGTGAGACAGCACAGGGAATAAACAGGCGATAGATGGGAATCCTAACCAGATCGGGAAAGTATCTGGCTCTGCCACGGTTTCAGCCACCGGACTATAACGGCTACCTGATAAGAGAATGAGTGAAAGCACAACACAGATGACGCCTACGGCGCTGATCGGTTAATACCCCATCACGGCGCTTATGGCATACTATTGCCTGGAAAAAAAATTGCTGTAAAATTATACAATCCGAAATGTATAAGGCATCAAGCTATGCTTGAACTTTGCAAGTTATGTCTTAAAGAAAGTAAGTTACAGGAATCGCACATTATTCCAAAGAGCTACTTCAAGAGGTTGAAACAACAGGGAAAGTTAGTGATGGTACGTGACGGCAAGCACAGCCTTGAAGGTAGTCTTGATCCCAAAGAACCTATGCTATGCCGAGAATGCGAACAGTACTTGAACACTACTTTTGAGCAGTATGGAATGGATGTATTAAGGAACCGTAACAAGGTCACTAAAAATCATGACCACATTGTTTTTAGCTCATTTAACTATGACAAATACTACCTTTATTTGTTGAGTATCCTGTGGCGAGCATCAGTAGCTAAACATGCGCACTACAACACTGTGCAAGGTGAGGAAAAACTTGATGATGCTTTGCGGTACTGTATCTATCAAAATAACCCGAGATTCAATAAATTAAGCAGAGTTCGAATCGATGATTTCATAAAAATTTGCTTGTTTAGGATTGTTGATAAAACGGGTTTTTTTAAAGAAGAAACCATTAAGGCTGTGCTTAGCAACATTAGACAAATGCCTGAAGAAAGTATCAATGGGCTAATTTGGTACTTTATCGCAGATGGTTTCCTGATTTTGTATGTGTTTTCACCTGGCAACAATTATTACGACATGAAAACCAAAAGATTCAAATCTCAGTTAGGTAAGGGCAGTCATCAGAAAGTTTTGAAAATCGAAATTACTGAAACGCCCTTGCTTATTAATGCTTTTGGAAATCTCATTAACGCAGTAGATAATGCTAAGAATCAGTCTCAAAAGACATAGCCGCTTTGCAATCTTGGCTTGCTGGAACCTCAACAGTGCGGGTTATGTTATGCCCTGTGTAAATGCATAGGGCAGTTCTCCCATTCTCCACACGCTCAACATCAGTTAACGTTACTTGTAAGGCTGAAGCCTTCGCCGCTGCCAGGCACAGTAAAATCGTGGTTATCGTTTTATTCATTTCAAACTTTCCCCCGCCGTGGGCGACTTCATAAAAGCCATGCCTCAACTCTACAATTGATTGAAGAAAGTATTCCATCTCAAAGGCTGCTTTGCTGAACGCCGTCGATCCCCTGCCAAATAATTGGTCATAATTTGTACGAAATATCGTAGCCAAATTTCGCCCCTTAAATCCCCAAATCACTCAAGATTGCTAATTTACATTGAAAAAAGTGCTCGAAAAACAGCCTTTTTAACATAATAGATGTTATGTGTACTTGACTGTTTTAGTCAGGTATTGCTTTTCGCTAATTTCGAGCATCAGCGAGGGTAGCAGGGCTATTTGATCGCACAATCAAATCATTTGAAGGGCATAAAGGCCAACTTTTCTTGTTCAGAATTTTTGTGGCTAATCTGGCATGAACTAATAGTTTTTCGGTTTTGAAGCTTTCACCTTAAAATTGCTCCTAACCGTCATAGGGCAGATCCGCCCACCTGAAAACTGATTTCTATAAGAAACAGTATCATCTGTAATCATCGGCATTTCGATTTTCTCAAAAAACAGAAAAAATTTCGAGTTTTGGTGCACACGAACGGGGGTAAGTAAGGGGTTGCCTAACAGCTTCTGTATTGTATGAATTCAACAATCATCTACCGATCACGCTGCAAGCCTTGCTACACCTGACTTTGTGAAAGTTAGCAAAGTGATGAAAGTTAACTTTGAGAGTTTTACTTTAACTTTGAACAATGGAAAGTTGGTTTATTTAACAAGGGTATTCCCGATCATTACCTGCTGTTATTCTGTTCTTTTCCGTGGGTTACTGTGCTATTTAATCTGGCTAAGCTGTACACTATTTAACCGAATTTTTTATTTTCATTCAGAGGAGAGAGGGAAGGGCGTTGTTAAGCAATCAGCAATGGTAAAAGTTTAAACGCAGCTATAGATGAAAAGTTTAATAATAACCGTAAAGGGCTTTTACGAATAAAACTAAACTTTTCTGTAGACGCCGCTACGCTGAATCCGTCCACAGTTGTTATCTAATGGCACGATACTATTAAACCTTTACTGATTAAACCCTTTTAACTTGTGCCATTGAACTATTCAACTCAATGACTCGTTTCACTCTTCATAACGTTGATGATTGATTGTGCGATAAACAAGAAAGTACCTTTCAAACCGTTTATCTTCCAATTGATGATCTCTACTTCTATTCGCATAACAGAAAAAGTATCACTTTCCCGTAAAGGGGCTTTACGACAAAACGATACTATTTTTGTGCTCATGAAGAAGTAAAGAAGGAGTAATGATCGTTAGCTGGAACGATACTTTACTAAAATTGCAAATGAAACAGTAACATAGGTGATCACTTAGAGAGACTACTTGATTCACCACCTGCACTTGAGGTATAAAGCACACCTTCCCGCTACACCAATCGCCATAACTATATGATTTTGATCGAAATCTATTGACACTGATAGGTGTATAGGTGTAAGATAAGTGTAGAGCAGTAACAACCTTACTTAACCATCTCCCGCCGTACCAGCTTCTGATCATCATCTCTGAGATCGCAGCAACATACCGCAGACAATTAAAACAATCCTACATCGAGGAGGTTTCCTAATGGGCAGAAAAGCCAAATGGACAACCGTTGAACAGCTATTAGATGCTTACAACAACGGTATTAAGACGAAGCAAGGAATACAGAACATGTATTTTAAAGCAATTTTGAAAGGTCATACCGATAGGGTTCCATTCTTTCGAGAAGTATTAGACGCTATCGAACAACAAGAGAAGGAGGATAGTTAATGAGCAATAGCATTGCATCAAGAAACGCAAATGATCATCGCCGTGGACTTAATCTTGAACTACCTAAAGATGTTTTAGATTTCATCGACAGTTTAGAAGGTGGTAGCCGTCCAAGCAAAATAAAAAAGCTTTTGAAAGAGCTTGCCGAACAACATAACTCCAACGAAAGGGGACAGAATGAAAATAAGGAATCCGCTGGCAAAGCCAGTTCACTACGTTAATGCTATACCGTCAGCCGGAAAAAGCTGGAAACTAAAAAACAAAATAAATAAAGAGAAGAAGCAAGGTAAGACATTAATCTGTCTGCCAACGGCAAAGTTAATAAAGGAATACGAACAAGATTTAACGGTTTCAATTCATAAAATCCTTTCTGATGATTCTTCATTATCTGTAGTTCACCAACTCAAAGCCGCTTTAGCCTCAGATTTCTACATTGAAGTGATCTTATGTACTCACGACTGTTTAGAACTGTACTGTCAACAGGCCGCCTTTGATGAGTCTATGCAGCAGGCACTGCAAGGGGTTTCAATCGTCGTTGATGAATGTCCCTATGGTGCTTTCGGTGCTCAGGTTCGCGTACAGCATGAAGCCTTTGCACAAGATAATTTCCCGTTCCTGGCATGGCTTGAAGAGCGGGAAAAGGGCGGTTTGTTCCTCAATGAAATTTACCGTGAACAGATGCAGCGTTATTACGATGAGAACCACGCCAAAAGCGAAGATCTGAAAAAGATTGTTTGGTGTTTACTCCGTGATAGTGCGCTGTTAGCAGAAGAAGATGAACGCGGGTACTGGTACACAGCAGAAGCGGCGAACCCGCTGATCCTGGCGTCACAGTGGGCGGCATCGTTTATCATCATGGCCGCAGGCGTAGACAAGTCAGAATTGCTTTACCGTGCCGAACATCACTTAGGGTTTACCATTGAACAGGCTCCCGCATCTTTTCAACCTGATGCAGCCCGTGCAACGTTCAAGCGCACCGATCAGATCACAATTTCCTACATCTTTAACGAGCCAGCGTCTATGAATGCTTTAGCTCCTGTGTTCATGGATGTGATCCACTGGATCAAGCGCAACTTTCGTGAAGGTTTCCTTTATGCCACGAACAACGACAAAACGTTAAAGGGTGAACAGGCAAACTTTACCAGCCTGGCAGATCAGCACTTAAGCGCGACAGGTGAACGTATCTCGATGAGTGCTTACGGGCTGAACTACTACGCAGGCTTTAACGTGTGCGGCAAAGATGAAGATTTCCTACGTTACTTGCAAGTTAAGCACACAGCCGCAGCCTATGAAGGGTTTGCACAGTGTGCCTACCTGGGGATCGTGAATGATGAACCTTTCCACCTTCAACGCCGCAGGAAGTACGCGGATTGCATGGGCTGGGACTTTGAAGAGTTATCAAAGCGCCGCCACGAACAGCAGAATGCGGAAAGATGTTTACAGGTGCTGGCGCGTACCGTCATACGCGATCACAACAATCTGAAACCTGTTCATTTTCTTGTGCCGGATAAGCAAACGGCTGAATACCTGCAAGCAAGCTACTTTCCTAATTGTGAGTTAAACGCTCTCAACTTTTATAGAAAGCTAAGAGATACAAGCAAAGGTGATCTGCAACTCGAAAGAGTCAAAGAGTTAAAAGCCGAAGGAAAGAAGATTGCAGAGATTGCACAAATACTTTCCCTCTCTGAACCTCAAGTTAAACGCTATAGCGCACGGATTAAGAAAGAGGCCGCTTAAATGTATTTTGTACTACTGACAATAATGATCGCTGCTATGTGCGGCGACTTTTACCGACATTTTAAAGGAGATTTGCAAAATGAATTATTTTGAAAACACACCGTTAACCTACATCAGCAAGTTTACACGCTCGAAAATCTATTTCAATCGCAAGAACGCACAGTTAACTTCTTTCACTCCAGAAGTAAAATTGTTCTACAGCTACCTTTACCTTAATCCTGTAACAATTGAACTAAGCAGCCCTGATGATAAAGGATTAGATAGCCTACGAACAATCGTAATGAAAGATTTGAATCTGTCTCCTGAGAAATACCAGGAAGCTTATAGAACACTTTGCAAGTTAAGTATGCTTCGCTATAAACAGATTTCAGTAGATCAAATCAATTTTATTGCAATCGAGGATAACACCGTTATCTTATCAGAAGACTTTAACACTGATGAATTTATTTCTGTGCTCCCTGAAAACTATCTACGTTACTACCTGTTCCTAAAAAATCATCCTAATAAAGTAAATGGAATCTTCATCAAAAGCATTGCAGAGATTTCTAATGATACCGGACTTAACCAAGGTGAAGTAGGTCAGATGAATAACTTCTTTAAGTCTATGGGCTATGTTGAAATCAGCAAATCAGATCGTAACGGCATCAACGCATACAAGGTTATCAAATGACAGAAAGAAACATTTATCTTCTAAAAGAAGTAATGAGCGGTGAACCTATCGAAGTTATAGCAGAGCGTTTAGGTTTAACAGTTGAGTTAATAGAAAAGCTACAGAAGTTAGCTAAAAAATACAGAATAAAATAAATAGGGGGATAGTTGGGCTATAGAGATCAAAAGGGATTGGAAGATGCTGAGCTTTATTTAGGATTCAATAATAAAGATGATAAGAAGGGCGTCAAGAGAGTTAAAAGAACATTCAAGTCTAAGAGCAAACCGCCTGTTATAAAGTTCACCGTTAATGATTCACCAGAGCTTTCACCAGAAGAAAAACTAACAATTGATGAAATCTGTGCTGATAGTGGCGTTTTCTTCAAACCTCGAAAAAGTAAAACGGCAATCTTTAAATCTAAAGAACCCTGGCACTTTATCTTTCCTGATTTGCATTCTTATCAAGGCTGGCTGTATAGCAATCGCCTAACAAATGCAATGTATAGCGGATGGGATTTTGATGTATTCGATCTGACTGAATCAGGCGAGGGGATTCTATGATAGTTGATAACCCCATTCTATTACGCCGATTGCAGAAGCACAGACAATACCGCCAAATTATTGACGCATACGAACAAAGCAAAAGCCCTTCCTGTGTGGCGCGTCAGTTTATGTTATCAGAATCAGAAGCCGCATTAGTTTGCGGCATCATCCAAACTTTGAAGGAGAACAACAATGAATAAATTAACAATTAAACAAAGGTTCGACGAATTCTATTCGACGGTTGAGCCTGTAGCAAACAGCCTTATCTATAATGAGTATTCCAACACATCAACCTTTATTAGTAATCAATTCTGGCTGAAAGATAAGTATTTCGCCTTTAGCGATACACTGACCGAAGGCGAGCGGGAATACCTGTTAGAGAATCACTTAGCTGATTACTTTAACCTGATGACAATCGGAACCATTGTAGCGGCGATCAGCAGCACAATTGAACATGTGATGAAGCCTCAAACGGGTACAGCTATTCACTAAAAGTGCATGTATACTCATAAAATGCAAAATAAATGAATAAATACGCGAAATTCGTTGCATTCTATTCAGTATTGGTGTATAATAATCTTAGGTAGGGGATTTGAGTGTCCTATCAACACAGGTAGCCGCGTTCACCTGTATGATAAAAGGGAGTGATTACCCAAACCGCACAAATTTATTATCAGAGATGGTAGTAAATTGGTTGTCTAAACCAAAAGTTCCCGTCTTGCGCTTTATAAGGTGTGGCAGCCAAAGACAGCATACAACTTAAAGCATTGTATGCTCACTATTAGATTATTTAAGGGAAATTGTTTCCCTTCTTATTTAAAAGCGTGGCTATTCAGCGGCGCTTTCACAGAACAACATTATGCCATAGTGTTTAGGGCTGATCGTTTACTCCATTTGGAGAAGCCCGATCCTTTAAAACTATTCTTCTTTAAAGTTAAATTGGTGTTCGGCTTCTCTCAGAAATGCGAGAGGCCATTTTTTTATTTAAAGGTCTGAAATGAAAAAAGACGTAATTATAAAGAAAGCTACTCCAGACGGAAAAGTAGCTATCACAATGTTTGCAGATCCAGAAGTCGCAAACGAAATTGTAAGACTTGCCAAAGAAGCAGCAATCGAAGTTATCGACGGTGGACAGATGGAAACCGTAGCTAAATCATCAAACGCATTCGAACGTGTAGCAGAGATCGCAAAGTCTTTAGAAAAACAAAATACAGCATCTAAGCCTACCTTATCTGCAAGGCTTAATGAACTCTTTATCTCTAAAACCAACGGAGAATAACAATAATGAAAATTGGACAGGTTTATACCTCACTGAAAACAGATGCTGATGTAATTGCGCTTTCAGCTTCTGACACATTCGCAATCAAAAAAGCACAAGTAGCAAATCTGGCTATTAACATTGAGCCAGGATCAGTAATTCTTGCTGACGGTTCAGCCCTTGTTGCAGGTAGTGTAGCCGCTGGAACTCCTTTTCTAATCTCACTGGATTATGTAGAAGCAGGCGCTAATAAAACATTCCGCGCTGTAGATCGTCTTGTTGTGATTAATCCTGACAACCTTGTTTATTCAGGTGCTGACCGTGACGGCGTGATCGCCCTCATTACCGCAGATGGAAACATCCGTGTAACTACTCAAACACACGTTGCAATCCCTACAACATAATAAGAAGGATAATTAAATGCCTCAATTTTCACTAAACGCATTCGATAATGCCGACCTAACTGGAAGTTTCACACAGTATTTCAAACCTAAAAACTTCCTTATTCAAGAGTTAGGGCTGTTCACAGATGTTGGTTCAAATAGTCAATTTGCTGGCGTAGATTACTACGTTTCAGAAGAAAGCGACATCTTACTACCGACAGATAACCAGCGTTACGGCACTGACACAAATGCTATTAACTTCCGTAAAACAAAAACGATAGCACTTGAAATTCCAATGGAAGAAACATCTACTAAAATCGGTCCAAATGCTTGGCAGAATAAACGCAGCTTTGGTGGTGTGGGTGAAAAGACTCCTGAAGAATGTGTCGTTGAAGCTAGTCAGAAACACGCTGACGCACGAGACGTTTACGTAGAATACAAGATGGCTCATGCCCTTGTTAATGCAACTCAAGAAGCAAAAGACACTGCAAACGAATTCATTGATTATCAAACTCTGTTCGGTTCTCAATTTTCCGCGCTTTCTGTTTCTCTTGAAGCATCTACTTTTGATGTGCCTGGATGGATTGCACGAACTCAATCACAAGTTAAACGCCGTGCGCGTGGCTTGCCTCTTGAACGTATCTTTGTTTTTTGTGCGCCAGAGGTTTATTTCTCCTTCATAAGTCACGTTTCAATCAAAGAAATGTTGAAGCAAACCGTGTCACCATTTGATCCTAATAACTTCCTGACTAACTTCACTAACTACGGTGGATTAGAAGATGTTCAAAGTTTCGGCTTTGCAGGTTTCATCTTTATTCTTTGTGATGATCGTATGTTTGGTCTACTTGATGAAAATCAGTGTCTGATCGCGCCTAAGTTTGCAGATGGTGAACAGAACCCGCTCAAGAGATATTACACTAAAGCTTCTCGTGACGGTCTGATCGCACAACAAGCGCCGCAAACCTCTTACGCTTACACCTATCTAACAGACCGTAATCACATTGAACTTGTGACAGAAGTTTCAGCACTGGCTGTGAACATGCTACCAAGCCTTTATAGCAAGGTAACTGTTACTCTGTAATGTTCAAAAGCGTATTAACTTTCATCATCGTGGTTTCTTTTGAAATGGCGGTGGTGTATTGCGCTGGAAATTCTCTTTTTAGCCAATTTATACAAGGGTTACTGAAATGAAAATTACATTCGAAGATGAAAACAGCGGGCAAAAAGTTATCTGGTCTGATTTAAGTGAAAGTGATTTACGTAAGTATTTCAACTTATCAGCACTGGCTCAAGCAAATGGGCTTGCTGAATCCACAGTGAGAACACGTCTACATCGTGGAATGCCGCTATTGCTGGCACTCAATGTAGAACCAGAATAACAAAAGCCTAATGTTTATAACCCCTGGCCCTTTAACGGGGGTACAGGGGTTTTTTATTGCCAATAATAAGGAGTTAATAAGATGGCAGGAAATAAGATTGCCGGAGCCGAAATAGTCAATGTAATCAGTTATAAAACTGATTTGGCTTCATTCAAGATTGCAAGAAAGAAAATGCGTGATCTTCAAAATAAGTTTAACGAGTCAGACGATAAAGCTGCTAAAGCCGCTATTAAACGTGTTCGGGATGAAGCCGCAGCGCGTATTCGTGAAGCCCGCCGTGTAGCTCGCGAGGAACGCAGATTAGGTGCTAACCGTGGTCCAGGTGGCAACCGTGGCGGATCAGGTGGTGGAAGTCGTAGCGGTGGACGTAGTGACGCCGATAGAGAGGCAGCACGACAACGCAAAGAACAGGAACGCCAGCAGGCTAAACAACGCCGCGAAGAAGAGAAACGTATCAGGCAGCAAGGCACACGCAAAGAACGTGCAGATCTCATGCTACGCCGTAACGGTTTCGATATAACGAGAATGCAGGGGCTGAACGCTGAACAGCGTCACAATGCTGTGAGAGAAGCGCACCGCATCAGCGAAGAGTACCGCAACCAAACGATGAGCCTACAGCAGGCAAACGAGGCGCTACGCCAGCAACGCCGACAGCTACAGGCAATCGCCAGAGAAAACCGCAACGCTAACCGCCGTGCAGGTGTGCCACAGCCACGACACAGCAGACTTGCAGCAGGTTTAGCGGCTACAGGTGTGATCGGTGGCATTGGCTACGGGGCTGAACGTGCAGTAGACACAGCCAGGGAAACCCTTGCGGGGAGTATCGAGAGAAACGCGGGTCGCCAGCAACTAAACACGCAAGGTGTTAGCACAATCGAGGCTGACGCACTGATCAACCAGGTACGCGCCAGAACAGGCAGAACCTTAACCTATGAACAGCTTGCAGATCAGTCTAAGGACTATCGCGAGAAAACAGGGGAACTATCTTTAGGTAAATGGACACAGGCCAAAGATGGAAGCTGGAGTTTGGGCAGCGCCGGAGAGATGGCGGATCTTATCAATGCTGTAACGCAGCGCGGCGGGAAAGCAGCAGGGCAGCAGGTACAAAACAACCTGCAAAACATGAGCTTTACAGATTACCTTGTTTACCTTCGCCAGCTTCAAAAGCAATTCAAGTTCACTGATCAGCAAATGACGTTCTTTGCGGAAACGGTAAACGATGGTTCATTAGCGTTAGGCGGTATCGATCAAACAGGGAAAAACCTCGATGATACGATGATGAGCATTGCCCGTTCAGGCCAAAGCCTTACCGATGAACAAAGCAAGAATCTAACTTACCTGGCTAACCTTGGATCAGTTGCACAGTCTGCATCTGAAAACCTCGGGGATTCCTTTAGCAGTGCCTTTGCAGGACGTATGAAAGAGTTAGGGATCGGTGCTGATGAAACCCGCGAAAGTTTCTCTGAATTGAAGCCGATCATGGCTGAGCTGGGGCGCACTGTAGGTGATGTAACAGCCTGGCTAAGTAAAGCTGTAGGCGTAATCCCAGGCAGCGCCAGCTACAACAAAGAAAAATACCAGGAAGGCTACAACAGTGCTTTGGAACACAAAGATGATGGGGTAACTAGCCGCTGGTTACATATGAGATGGGAATCTCAAAGTACCGCTGGATCACAAGGCTGGAAGGATGCTATGGCAGGTAAAGCAATGGATCAGAACTTTATCGGGGCTGATGTTGATAAACCGAACAACTTTACTCCGCAGTCTATCAACCAAAGTAGCTATGACAGCATGATGAACCGTTCTAACCCGTTCAATCTCCAGTTACCGCCAATCAATCAGAATCTGACTACAGATGTTCACATTCATGTAGACGGATCAGAGTTAACAAATGTGTTTAATGCTGTGGCTGATACCAGATTTGAAAACGGAGTTTCTGATCTGACATTCGACATTAACAACATGACGTTCAATAATTGATGCAACCACAAGATGTAGTGCTTGCAAGGTTTAGTGTAAACTACATGGTGTGTTTTTGAAGTTGACACCGTTGCGCTTTGAAGGTAAGGTTTATCTGAAGTTGATGCATTTGTGATCAGTGCTTATTTAGGCTGAGTTCTATGACTTACCTCTGTTTTGGGAGATTTGTTATGAGCGGTAAAGATTACAATGTTTTCAAAGGCGCTGATGGTGTGTGGCGTGGACAGCGACAAGATGCCACCCGTGCAAGCGTTACAGGCTCTACACAGCAAGAAGTTTTTGAACAAACAAGAGCGTTAGCTCAAAAAGCACGTTCAGAGGTTTCAGTTCACCGTGGCGATAATGGACAGATTCGAGATAAGTTCAGCTATGGAAATGATCCAAGAAGTACAAAAGGTTAAATAACAAACTTTAAAGCGCCCTATGTGGCGCTTTTGTCTATCTCTGGAGACTAAATACATGGCTAATAACTTATTTGTCACTTACGATTTGATTAAAGATAAGAATTATAATGCAGTTCATGAAGCAATACAGAGTTTAGGGAACTGGGCAAAGGTTACAGAGTCAAATTGGTATGTTAATTCAAACTATTCTGCTTTAGATGCTGCTAGAAAAGTTAAAGCAGTGATGGATAAGGATGATAAGTTAATAGTTGTTGATGCATCTAATAATACTTACGCTTGTTATAATTTATTAGATGAAGTCAAAGTTTATCTAAATGAACAGTGGCGTAAATAGTTTAAAGTTAGGCGGCAGGACGCCGCCTTAATCTCTCAATCAAACTCAGGATAAGTGATTAGCTCTACATAGTCGCAGAGTTCAACGGGTGAAGCTGAATTTTTTGAATAGGTCTTGAAGCTTTCAGTATTACCGCGCTCATGCCCCATCAATAGAGCGATCCTATCCTCAGGAACTTTGTTCCTGTCCAGTTGCTGAGCGTAGGAATGGCGTAGCGAGTGAAATACTTTTCTTTCTGTTCCAGCTTCGCCCAAAGCCTTACGCTTAGCCCTTGTAAATCTCTGTGTGTGCCATGTGGATCGCTTGCCGTCTGCACGGTCTGTGATTGATGCATGGTAAAACAAGAAGCCGTCATAGGGGCGCTGAATGAGCGTAGCAACCAGTGCAGTTAACTTGCTGTGAACAGGAATGATCCTTGCGGCTGATCTTGTCTTACCTTCCAGCACCTCAAAGCACAATATGCCCTCAATCGTCTTGATGTTGCCTGTTTTCAGTGAACAAATCTCGTTTAGACGCATCCCGCTATACATACCTATCAGCGTTACCGCTTTCATTTCATCATCAAGCAGGTTGTAAACCTTCGTTAACTCTTCCTCTGCAAACACTTCATAGCTAACCTTGCTGCTTTTCGCTTCAAGCGCATGACCACGCCAGGGATTATTTTGTGGTGCATCGTGATACCGGTTCTTAGCCAGATCCCAAATCTGAGCAAGAGAGCTGATGTAGTTTTGTATTGTCTGAGGTGCTTTTTCCTCTTTCAGCTTATCAAGCCAGCCTGTTACGGTTGTTCTGTTCACATCCTTTAGCTGAACATCCTTTTTCTTGAGATGAGCAAGCAACACCTCTACGGCTTTGTTTGTTTTAGAAAGGGTAGTTAGCTTTCGTTTCTCGCTGAATTGCACAAGGTACAGATCCAAAAGTTTGAGAAGTGAAGGGCAGGTAAGAACAGCTTCGCCCAAGGGGATTGGGTTTTCTTTGGCTATGTTTCCTATCTGACGTAGTTCATTGATGATCCGTTCCATCTTAGTGCCGCTGGGTTGTGGTTTTAGCTGTTCTCTTAATCTGGAAAACTCTACGGCGATAGCATCACGGATCAGCCTTGCTTGCCTAATGTCTCGTGTGCCAGTGGACTTGATGAAGTTCTTTTTGCCGCTGAAATACCCTCGCATGTAAGCAGGTAGCGCAATGCGAACCATGTACACACCACAAGGATCAAGAATCAGGTAACGATCTCTCTTGTAAATCATGAAAACCCCAGTTATTTTGTCGGGGCAATTTCATGGCGAAATTGGTATGGTTAGCCGTAGGTGCATTCTAACGAATTGATCAAAATCAATGAGTTAGGAGACGCAGTTGATTCAAAATCAACCGCCGCAAGGCGTGCCGGTTCGATTCCGGCCTTCGGCACCACGGAAAAGAAAAAAGTCGCTTATGGGCGGCTTTTTTTGTGTCTGGAATTCAGTATTCGCAAAGACTGCCCTCGCTTTTCACTCAACCTAAGTCAACCTGATTCAATCTACAGCAATTTAATGATGTAGGTATAGCAGCGCTTATATTCCGGTTCGATAATGTTTTTACCCACACAGAACCCTTGAAAGGATACTCATCATGGCTCTGAGTAGTTTGAAGATTCATTCGGCTAAGTCTTAAGCAAAAGCCTATAAACTGACTGACATTGTCCTAGTTCATCCTAACGGCTCAAAATATTGGCGGCTTCGTTATCGCTTTGGCGGTAAAGAGAAGATGCTGGCGCTGGGGAAATACCCTGAGGTTTCGCTGGCGGATGCCCGGGCAAGCCGGGATGAAGCCCGTAAGCTGTTAGCTAATGGCATCGCTCCCAGTGAGAACAAGAAAGCCGTTAAGGTAGAGCAGGAGCAAGAGGCGATAACGTTTGAAGTGGTAGCCAGAGAGTGGCACGCCAGCAATCAAAAGTGGTCTGCATCGCACAGTGCTCGTGTATTGAAAAGCCTCGAAGATAATCTCTTTGCTGTCATCGGTAAGCGGAACATTGCTGAATTGAAGACGCGGGATCTGCTTGTACCCATCAAAGCTGTGGAGTCATCCGGGCGTCTTGAAGTCGCCGCCCGTTTACAGCAGCGGACTACCGCGATTATGCGGTTTGCTGTGCAGAGCGGCTTAATCGATTACAACCCAGCACAAGAGATTGCCGGTGCGGTTGCTACGGCGAAAAGACAGCACCGTGCGGCTCTGGAGCTTAACCGTATACCTGAATTACTTCATCGCATTTATCATTACTCCGGCAGACCGTTAACCCGGTTGGCCGTGGAACTCACCTTGTTAGTTTTTATCTGTTCAAGCCAACTGCTTTTTGCTCGCTGGTCTGAAGAAGATTTTGAAACGGCTATGTGGACGATCCCCAGTGAGCGTGAACCGTTGGACGGTGTTAAACATTCTCAGCGTGGCTCAAAGATGAAGACGCCGCATCTTGTTCCCTTGTCGCGACAAGCTCTCGCAATTTTGGAAAAGATCAAAAGCATGAGTGGAAACCGTGAGCTGATCTTCGTTGGTGATCACGATCCGCGTAAGCCGATGAGTGAGAACACGGTGAACAAGGCGCTGAGAGTAATGGGCTATGACACGAAAACGGAAGTCTGTGGGCATGGTTTCAGGACGATGGCATGTAGTTCATTGATTGAGTCGGGGCTGTGGTCTAGAGATGCGGTGGAGAGGCAGATGAGCCACCAAGAGCGTAACTCTGTGCAGGCTGCTTACATTCATAAGGCCGAGCATCTTGGGGAGCGTAGGTTGATGGTGCAATGGTGGGCAGATTTTCTTGACGCTAATCGTGATAAGGGGATTAGTCCGTTTGATTTTGCGAAGTAGGGCAGCAGTGCTAATCGATTAATGAAAACAGAAGACATGTTAAGAATATGCTTTCCGTAATTCCAAAATAAAAATCATGACCGATAGACGCGGCTACTCACTATCAGTGAGCAGTAAATCATTAGTTTTTATAAAATAATTAATTTTATTGTGAACATAATAATTTCACAATCTTTACCCCCAAGAAGGGGGATGGTCTAAAGGGGCTACATAGGATTAATTCAGACCATTTTATCCCATATACTGGTCCGGGACTGGCCCAGTATATGGTCATATTTTTATTAGCTATTAATTACTCAATGATTCGACAGGAACCACAACACCAAATTTTTCCAGCTTAAGGAATTTTGAACCCATTACTTGTGAGGGGATCTTGCGCTGAAGCAAATTAAAGAAGTTATCATCATGTGTTGAGATTATAATCTGCTTATTAAAACGAACAGAAATGCTTCGTAGGAGATCAATTGTGGCTAAGACATTAATTGAGTCCATTGATTGTATCGGGTCATCAATCATAATGACATCTATTGGAACACCATTATCATCCTTGGCATGAAGTGCACTAGCCAAAAATACGCTTAAACTAAGAATGTTCAGCTGAGCAGCGCTGAAAAAAAGAATTGGCGACACAGTTTTCCCTTCCTCATCGCTGAGGACAATATTTAATCCAGGACGATCGGATGTCTCAAAATCTGGGCGGAACTCAACTTTTTTTAGGGATGGATGTGGATCGATTTTTCTGTAAATAGAATCAATAAGATCTTCATAGAAGAACTCTCTTATGAGCTTTCTAAGTTCATCAATAACCTTTTCTCTCTCAGCCAGCAGTACTTTATCAACTTGATTTCTCTGAACTAAGCGTTTCTCCACGGTGGTAAGGTTTTCTCGGAGCACTTGATTTGTTAAATACAACTCTGTTGCTTTCAATAATTCTGATAACAGTTCAAATTTTTTCAGTTTGTTATCAATTCCTCGATATTGCAGTATCTGGAGATTAATGGTTTCGGTTATAGTATTTCCTATCTCATCGGCAGTCTTGCCATCCTGTGGGCCAATCATTTGATTTAAAGACGCAAAGAAAGACTGTATAAATGATTCATACTCAGCGATATGACTCTCTGCCTGCTTTTTCTCTGCGGATAATACCTCAATATCAGTCACAGTTTCGTTAGCAATCATAGTCTCTTTCAGGGATTTTGACTGCTCAGCAATTTTTTTTGCATCAGATAAATGTTCTTTTCTGCATTTTTCAATTGCCGTTCGCTTTTCGATATAATATGTTTTAAATTCATGTGGCTGCAAGCTATTTTCAGTAAGATAAAAATTTACCTTTTGATAAGCTGATCTAGAGGCAGTTGTTTGGATTTGTAAATTGAGCATTTTAATCGATGACTCAATTTGCGTTATGAGCAATTTTTTTTCATCAATATTTAGGCTTAACACTGTTTTACTATTAAGCAATTCTTCTTTCTTTAAATTAAGATCTTTGAGTTCGGCTTCTGTCCGAGATATGAGTTCTTCTTTAGTAAGTTCCCAGACAGAAAGTTGAAGGGATTTGATTTGCAACTGCAGAGAGTTGACCTCTGCCTGAAGTAATGATTTTTGCTCTTCTAGTTTAGATACTTGCAAACCTAGGTCGTTAAGTTTAGTTCTTAGATCAGAAAGGCGATCCATCTGAATCCTAACAGCCTCTTGGACGATTGCATCCATCTTAGCTTTGAGTAAGCTTTGTCGTTTAGTGGAAGCATTGAGTTTTTCTGCATTCTCCTTACTTAGAATTGACAATAGTTCTGTATTCTTTACTTCTTTTTGGAGAGCCGACTCAGAATCATGCGGCTTGTTACATAAAGGGCAAATATTAGTGGGCCATATACTCAGATACTCTAGACCAGAGGTAACCAGACGTTCATGAAGTCCCATTTGTTCGGCTAAAGAAATTTGAGTTTTCTTAATTGATTGATCGTGCAGTAGTAACGCATTCAGTTCTTCAGAAATGTGCCCTAATTCATCCAGTTTAAGCTTATCAAAATTAATTGCGCTTAAATCAGAATTAAGCAATGTTTCCGAATTAACCGTAAGGGAAGATATCGTTGTTAACTCAACCTGAATGTTATCTCGAAGATTCTTATTTAGGGTTAATGACAAATTTGTATTTGCAACTTGAGCACTAAGGTTTTTTAGTCGTTCTTGTTGTACATTTATTTCAGAGTAAATAGAGGAGCAATTATCTAACGCCGTACGTAGAAGCAATGAGCGATTATCAGCCTCGGTTAAGTCTGAATCAAGTTTGCTGAGTGACTGTTGAAGATCAACAAGTATGGTTGCTTCATAAGTGTGTTGCCTGGAAAGCGAGGAGCGTTTTTCAGTGGCATTTGTTATTTCTGATTGAGTATCTAGAAAAACTTTTAAGCATTCAGCTACTTCATTTAGAGTTAGCAATTGCTGGCTTACATACTGGTATTCTTTCTGAATAGTCGAGTATGAAGTTAACAATGACTGATATCGTTCAGCCTCCTGCAATCCTTTACTAAATTTAAGCAGCTTGTGTTGTTGCTCCTTAATTAGGCTAAGATTAAGTTTTAATTCTGGCAATTTAGAAAAATATTTAGTTAGTGATCCTCGTAAATTGATATTAGCAGAAGCTTGTTTTTTTAATTCTTGAGTACGGGTTATGATGGCTGAAACCATGTCATGTTGAGTATTTAATGAGAATTGATCATCCACCAAGATCAAATTTTCATCGTCTTTATTCAATTCAGACACAATTTTATTAAATTGTTCGAACATATATACATCAACTGGTTCATGTAGTTGATCTAGAAGTTTGTTTCTCTCTTTTTCCAGATCAGCTAGTACAACCTTGTTATCATTAATTAAAACGGTTAACTCCTGACGGGCAATCTCGGCATCGCACCCAAAGCTTTCCATGAAACGATTATATCGATCCTGCGGTTTAGCCTCCCTTAAAAATCGATCAATTTCATCTTGGCTTAGGATAATTTTTCTAAAGTATTCATTTTCTTTATTCTTATTTACACCGATTCTGATATCACTTGAATTTGAACGTGGCGCTCTAAGGTTTCGGTTGAACGGTTTTGGGAGAGTGGTGGTAACTGTAACGCGTGTTGGTATACTGCTATCAACATCCTTATTGCGTAGAATTTTTTGAGCTATGCCTTTTTCTTTAGTACTTTTAGCTGCGAGTTCATGATTTGAACGATTATAGTCACCACCAAGCCTTTCCAAATGATTTGTAATCGCCCATTCAACTGCATCATAAAAGGAGCTTTTTCCAAAACCATTAGGAGCATAAATCGCAACAAAGTTAGAAGGCATTTCATCATCGTTCGTAAAATCGAAAATTCCATCCTCCTTATATTTATAGGCACGGAAACCTTCGATTTCAACTTTTTTTATTTTCATTTTTGCTCAGAAATTCAATTATGTTATCGATTCTTCGGGCTCGAGTCTCTCTTGATTCAAAAGTTGAATCTAAAGGAGTACCTCGAACATAATTACCCAAAGATAAGGAAAAATCATCCTCTGTACCCTTGTTTCGTTCGGTAAGCTCCAGATCAGCACCTAACAAGTGGTTGTTTAGAAGAGTCAGGGATTCAGCATTAGGAAGAATGGTTCCAGTTCCATCGAGTACCAACTTTCTGACAGCATACTTATCATTTTCAATTTTATATTTATCCCATATTGGAAGCGTTTCTGTACAAAAAAATGCCAGGTAAATATTCCATAACGCTATATCCCCCGGGGGCTGATAATAAACAGATAAATAGTTCTGGATGGCACTCCAGTTGTCAACAACTTGGGTAGCACTTTCACACCAGCATGCCACACAAGAGATATATGAACCTTCATCATTTGAAACAAAAAGCTGAAAGCTCATCTCTTTGAATTTTGTACGCAGGAAATTTAAGTCGTGTTCTTTATTTAATAAATGCATTGAAGTGCTCCTTAAACGCACGCAACTGAGCAACGCCAGGTTCGGTATTTGCAAAAACTCTTTCATTACGTACGACGCATTGTTTACGAAGTCCCTCGAGGTGTGTCAATACAAAACTTTTGTACATCGCCCGTTCAACCTGATCGATGGGGGCAAGAGGTCCGGCTCCCGGAACCAGTGCGATATTTTGTATAACTCTTTCTACTTCAAATCCATCGGGCAATAAATCAGCTCCCTGTTCTGGAGACGCAACAATCACAGTTCCTTCTTTATCAAGAAATTTTCTAGCGGCTTTTAGAATTATGTCTAGCTTACCAACCCAGTTAGAACCATCATTTGTATATAGGATTCTTCGGCGTCGCTCTAATTCTTTAATATAGCGATAGTCAGTGGCGCTTACATTATCCAGAATTGCGCAAATTATCAAAAATTCGAAATAAGCAACCCATAACATTTTATCTTTTATGTCAGCAGGCTGAAAAGGTCCGATTATTAAATCGTCTTTATATTTTGTCATGAGCTCGTACGGAGGCGGTATCCCTTGAGCGACAAGGCTATCAGCAAAGTTAAGTAACTCAGTCTTTAAACTAATAATAGTATTTTTATTAATGACATTAAAACTGAATATCTGTTCTCTCAGACGCGAAAAGCATTCCAAATAGGCTGGTATAATGGGAGCTTTATTATTTGCCTCGATGATTTCTTCAAATCTCACTAGCCCTTGACATTGAACACGGCCATATTGTTGATGCTTGTTGATACTATCCATACCAAATTCAACCCCCACCAAATAGGGACGTTCATTGGCTACATGATAAATACCACCACCAGACATACCATCAATTGCATCTTTCCCTGGTGTGCCACTGACTGTGAAGACAATCAAATGGTCCCTTACGCTTGTCATATGTCCGTCTTGGACTTTCATTGGGTCTGTACTTCCTCTCTCTGTTCCCGGAAAACCGACAAGCTTAAGAGGTGCCATATCAGGCAATGATGAGGCTGGGAATGCTTGTTGTGCAACTGTTGGAATATACTCAACCTGTATCACGGCACAGTCATATGTGTCTGAATGACTTTGATCGGTGTGATTCAGAACTGATAAAACCTTGAGCTCTCTACCTTGAAAGTCTGTGACGACAAGTTTAGCGTCGGCCTCTGTTAAAACGTGCCTTGCCGTAAGAACGTAAGAATAATCCTGAGACATAGCATTGACCAGAACGCCGCTGCCCTTATTTACAACGACGCAATAGGAAGCCATTAATTCTGATGCGGTCATTTTATAGCCTGATTTTTCCGTCAAGTGCTACAAGTCGTGAGGAATAGGTTTCGGTCTCATGTTCATGCAGTAATGGCGAAATAATTTCAGAGTAATTAAAATATATATTCCCACTACCAGAGGCCAAAATTCGGGCGATAGTTCTTTTATTAGGTAGTCCGTGTATAGCTCCATTGGTAGATATAATGAACCGGTGTGTATTCAGCAATGAAAGAAATTCTGAACTGGTATTGTACTGACTGCCATGATGAGAAATCTTTACAAAATCAAGCGGCAGTTTTCTCGTCTCACTATATCCAAGTGCCCGGAGACTACGCACAATAATTTTGTCATGAGCATCGCCGAGAAAAAGCATTCTTTTCCCCTCAGCTTCAAGAATGAAAGCAATAGAACTGCCATTGTAATCAGAAGGATCATTTTCAAATATATCATCAGCCCAAATGTCATCAAGGCTCAAGTCGTAATCAGTAGCATGCCCTGAGGTAGTAGTTGGATCAGGGTCATCAGGCCACTTATGAAGAAGTTTCCTGAGCTTGTCTTCATCGGGAGATAATATAGTAAATGTGAAAGGACCTTTTATGATTTCTTGAGAAGCCATTACAACAGGTTGCCGCGCGCAACTGATTTCATTCAAAAGTGTTTCTAGGTTTTTACCTTGCCTGACGCTCGTGAGGGGCGAATCGTCCCGGAGATGAATATCGTTGTCTGAAATTTCGGCAACATTGAAGTAGTCAGTAATGAACCGCGATGAATTGAACCAGATTGACGACACCATTTCACTCAGATAGCCCGGTGTCTCAAATGCTTTTAACAGGCCGCCAATGTGATCATCATCGATGTGAGTTAAAATCGCTAAATCAATTTTTTGCCCCTTCTCCTTGAGTTCATCAAGCACACAGCGAAGAGCACCGCTATAACGACCTCTTTGGCCGAACTGAAAGGTAGCAGCGTTGCCTCCATCAATTAGTAGGTTCCAAACGCCATTCAGACTTTCATGTGTTACTAGTATGCAGTCACCATGATTGGCTTGTAGAACTTGCACACTGATACCCATTTGAACTCCTTGTGTAATATCCAGATATCCCGAATGACCACATTTTCAAAATGACTTTAACATACCAGTTTTGCTGTTTATATTCCAAACTCTTGATTGTTAGACTATAAAGAAATTTACGGATCCAATAGTAAATAATCCTCTGGATCTTACATTTAGAGAGCTCTGTCACTGATCTGCTCCCTGTTGATCAATACCCCCAGTGATTATAAGCCAAGGGCATCTTATTCAACTTAGCTCTGTGTTCACGCCAGTTCGGGAGGTACATGTTCATCAGGCCGATAAAGCGCTCGTTATGTTTGCGTTCATGTAGATGGACGAGTTCGTGAACCACAATAAATTCAAGGCATTCAGGTGGTTTTTTTACCAGTTCGAGATTGATCCAGATACGTGCGGTCTGTGGGTTACAGCTTCCCCATTTGGTCTTCATTCGCTTGATACCAACAAAACTGGCTTCAGCCTTTACTTCTTGCTGCCATTTAGCCATTAACTTAGGCAGTCTTTGTTTCAAAATACCGCGATACCACTGATTAAGAACTATTTCCCGCTGAGCCGTATCGTAATGTAGAGGAACATTCATGCGTATCCAGCCACCCTGTAGTTTCACTTCAGCGGGCTTATCTACTAAAACTACATCCAGCCGATATCCTCTTCCCCAAAGGTAGTGTGTTTCGCCACTACACATTTCTCGTTCACTCTGGCGCGGCTGAGCCTGAAATTGTGCTTGCTGCTGTCGGATCCATACTAGCCTTCTGACAACAGCCATCCTGATAGCCGTGTCTGACAGAGAGACAGGAGCTGATACTCTTACTCGGCCATCCGGAGGCAGTACACTGATATGCAAGTTTTTGATTGGCTTACGCTGCAAATCGAGAGTGAGCTCACCAAAGGTAATCAATGGCATCAGCGATACTCCTTCTGTGCCTTCACCAGGGCCATTACATCTGCGACCGTCATTGAATAACCTTTGATCTCTTCCGCGATAGCGAAACTAATCTCGCGTTCTTTAAAACGATCCCCATACCAGTCGGCCTTTTTGGTATGACGGACTGCAGCATCTATCTTTGTCACCAAGACTTCATCCTGCCCCAGGTTGTCATACAACGCTTTCTTAGCGAGAGTATCAATGCTTACTGGATAAGAACTTTTACTTCCAGATTGCGGATGTTTTACCTGCTTTGCAAGTTCGCGTACCTGTTCCAAGTACTCCTGATAGGAGATAGCCTGTTGGCGACGAAGGGCGATCAGTTCATCAAGCAATACCGACATTTTTTCGTAGTATTTCGGGTTGACGGGGTTTTCATCAACAATGGTTCTGCGAACGTTATTTTCAATCGCTTCAGCCATCGCCTCCTGGTTGCCACGCATGTCGGCTGGAAGTCCATCCAGTGCTTTTTCTCCGCGCTCAATAATCAACTCAAGCAGTCCTAGTTCCTCAAAATCCATAAGGGTTTCACTAGGATCGGCATCCACCCAAAGATCCAGCATCTGCCGCATACCTGGCTCGAACTGCTTCATGTCCACGAAATCGCCACTGGCTATTTTTATTTCGTCGCGGACTTTTGTATAAAACTCAACATCGATGCGGATTTGATTTGCCTGCTGCTCGCTATAACCACCATCTGTTAGCTCACCTGCCAGATTGGTAAAAGCACGGATAAGCTTCGCCACGGATTGATACAATGTCAGACGTAAAGCTTCTTTCTCAGATAACTGCTCTATCGACGCCCCTGATTCTCCACAAAAATAATGCTGATAATCAAGTTGGTTACGTGGCATTTTTACTGGTTCGCAAAGAGTACGAACGGCATCCAGAGCACCATCAAGATCGATTTTGGCTTGCTGTAATCGATCTTTCAGTAAACCGGCTACATCTTCTTTGTCGTAACCGTCAAAGGCTTCTGCGGTGTAGTCCTGAACTGTTTTTTCCAATGAGCGGAAAAGGTCTTTATAGTCGACAATATAGCCGTATTCTTTATCTTCACCATCCAACCGGTTAACGCGACATATCGCCTGGAAAAGGTTGTGATCGGCCATTTTCTTGTCGATATAGAGGTATGTGGCTGACGGAGCATCAAAGCCAGTCAATAACTTATCAACGACTATCAGAAGGCGCATCTGACCGGGTTCTTTGATGAAGCGTTGTTTGACCTCTTTTTCAAAATCACTCACACGTTTGGCTGCTTCAGCCTCAGGCTGTTCAAAATACTCCGCAAGCATTTTGCGATAGATGTTGTACTTGGCAAGTTTCTCAGTCAGTCCTTCACCGCTCTCTTCGCCTTTAATCTCACTGGCATTTGGCTGGTAGCTCGTCACAATCGCACATTTACCGGCAAAACCTGCGTCACTAAACATCTCATAGCATTTGCAGGCCTGATAGACGCTGGAACAGACCAGCATGGCGTTACCTCGGCCGTCGGCGAGCCGTGGCTTTTGTTCAAAATCGAGAAGGATGTCTGCCACAATCTGTTCCAGCCGCGAGCGGCTCGACAAAAGCTTCTGCATCGAAGCCCATTTCTGCTTGAGTTGCTGTTGGCCAAGGCGAGAAAGTTTAGATGTCTTAGCATCAAACCATTGGTCGACTTTTTTCTGAGATTTGACCCGCTGATCGATGTCACGAGCTTCGTAGCGCAAGTCCAGAACAACCCCATCATTGACTGCTTCATCGAATTTATAAGTGTGGATATAAGGCCCGAAGACCTCCACTGACTTCTTCTTATCTTTCTTCATCAGTGGGGTGCCGGTGAAACCAATGAATTGTGCATCTGGCAAAATGCTTGTCATTGCCGAATGTAATTTTCCGGATTGGGTTCGGTGACACTCATCCACAAACACGAATAATTTTCCCTTCGGACTAAAATCGGCAGGAATATTTCGTTTCATTTGTTCGATAAAATCGTCAGTGTTAGCGTCCTTGTCATCCTCCTCCTGACGACCAAATTTATGTACGAGTGAGCATATAAGCCAGGGTTTGGTTTGATTCAGGCGAGTCACCAGATCCGCGCCACTCCTGGTGCGAAGGATCTGTTCTTCCACGCCGTTAAACACTTTCTCGATCTGTTCATCAAGTTCTGTACGGTCGGTAATGATCAAAACTCGGCTATCGGTAATATTTTCTCTGATCCACTTTGCAAGCCAAACCATTGTCAGGCTTTTACCGCTGCCTTGGGTATGCCAAATAATCCCGCCTTCATTGCGTTGAATAAACGGTTTCGTTGCAGTGACGCCAAAATATTGGTTATGACGGCAGGTTTTCTTCACTCCAGCATCGAAAACAATAAAGTCGTGGATTAATTCCAGCAGGCGCTGTTTATTGCATATCTGAGCCAGGTGACGATCAAGCATGTTGGTGTGAGGTGATTCAGCGGCTTCTTTCCATTGAAGGTAATATTTCTCCGGCGTTTCGATTACACCATAGCGAAGCCCTTCTAAATCATTACCGGCCATCACCAATTGGATGGTAGTGAAGAAGTTGCGGATGAANGCTTTTTGCTGATTATCGAGGTTTTGGCGNATNCCCTCTGAAACTGACACTGTAGAACGTTTTAGCTCAATGACACCAAGCGCAATACCNTTAACATACAGCACCAAATCCGGGCGCTTTTTATTTTCACCGTTGTAGGTCACTTCTTCAGCTATNGCAAAATCATTGGCTTCTGGATTTTTCCAGTCCACCAACCACACGGTTTGATTCTGCTCACCAGCACCTTCTTTATCCTTCACGCCGTAGCGTAGCAGGCGATACACCTCTTTGTTTGCATCATAGAGGATACGGCCTTCACCGAGGCTTGCGGCTCGATCCAGTTGCCGTAATGCTCGGGCAATTAGGACTTCTGAAACGCCGCGCTTTGTTAACCAGGCAGAAGCTAAGCTGGGTTCGATGTTCCGGTTGTCTTCTCTTTTGTGCCAGTTACCAAGATAGTGATAACCGAGATGATCGGTGAATAACTGGATAACACGTTTTTGTGTCATGCGTTCACGTTGACCAACACTGTTCATAACACCTCCCTAAATACGCTATCACTACCACTGGTTAACACTTCCAGCATTTCCGCTTCGTGAGTGGCGATTTCTTCTTCCCCCCACTGATTGTTCTTCTTCATCAGCTCCATCATGGCGAGCAGTTTCAAACTATCAATTTCATTACGTTCAAGGCTCGCTTCGAAGTACTCTTGCTTTTGTTTTGGCTGGAAATTACTAAGTCGCGAATTCTTGCTGTGGCTAATCAGGCTAAGGTTGCCGAAGGAATGCAACGATGTATCTGGTAATGTCCTAAAGCCATCCATGGGGTGCTGAGGGTAGAAATGCTCTACTGAACTTCGGAAGGTAAATTCAAAACGTTTCACTACCTCAGCTTTATTTCTGTCACGACACCAAAGTAAGTAGTCCAGGTAATTGAATACCAGGTTGTTTGCTATCATACCAAAGCGCATCTTCTTCTGAGTCTTGTCCGATAGTACCACAGGTTGGAGAGGTGCCTCTTTACCGTAGATAATCTCAAAATATGATGTTGGTTCTTGTTCTGCCAGGAAGTTTTGAAAGACAAACGCGGAGGCGAGATGCTCCAGATAACCGAGGTACTTCCTTGCATCTATCTGGTTTTCAGCTGAATGGGCATTAAACAGATAGTACAAAGCCCCATTCAACCAGTGCTTGTAAACCAGAGTAGGGGTCGAAACGTGGAATGCGGAAAGTAGCATCAAACTCTGCCGGTTGATGCCGGTATTGTTACCCTCATCTTCATTAAACGTATTGGTATAACTGGTACTCTTCTCCGAATACCAACGCAGACGCTTTAAACTCCAGCCATCACTACCTTTGGCGTACTCTCGTTTTATCACGAACTGATCAAAAAGATATTTGCATTTGAGAAGTGCAAAGACGAAATCCTGTACCGCTCTAACCGGGTCATTCTGCTTTAACAGCCGGCGTTCGAACTGTTCGATTAATTGTTTGTCGTCCAGCGGAACATCTACTCTGTTCTTACCTGTGTTGATGCAGACACGCAACACATGGAGCAGGAAGTTGGAGAAGTTGATAACACTATTAAAACGCTCTGAACTACCTTCATCTTCTTCACCTCTATCACCACTTATGATTGAAGATGACTTGATAATGTCAGCCAGTGTGCGGTTTGTTTGGTTCACTCTTGTGCCAAGCTCAGAAGCCGATGGGATAAGCAAATCAGCCAAGGAATTAAAATCAGTGGGCACAAATTCCCCCCAATTTTCCTGGCCAAATAACTGATGACGTTCGGTAGGTGTAAAACCGTACTGGACATAACGTTCCATGTTAGAGCAAGCATCCCAAACTCGTGAGAGGGTACTAAGGCTGCTCTGTCGATCTTGCTGGTCCGTTATCTTGTTGAGCGCAGCCATGAGTCGCCCTTTCACCACTTCATGCTTTTCAAGTTGCTCGCCACGGTTATTCATCACCTCAAAAAAATGGTTGAGGTTGGTATCGGCAGGCACTTCTATTTGGGCAATTTGTACATGGTCGAAAAGGTAAGTACAAAAAAGGTTTAATGACTCACCAACTAGCTTCAAGTCGCGCAACACCTTGCCTATCAGCTCATAGCCATTGATCAACCCTTCGTTAAATTCCTTGCTTCGAAGCTTATGTGGTTCCACGCCTTGCCAGAGGCGGGCAAAGGTCTCACTGGATTTTGGTCTACTCTCGAACCCTAGGTTAATACCTTGGTACCAATTCATATCCAGCGAGGATTTAGTGTGTTTTTTTAACCAGTTAGCAAGAAGGGATAGCGTAGTGAAACGCTGCTGTCCGTCGATTATCTCTGACTGCCCATCAGGGCGAGTGAACACGACCAAAGTACCGATGTAGTAAGTTTGAGGGGGAGGGCTATGCAGGCTTTTTTGCTGGTAGTCGAGTATGTCCTGCACAAGTTGAGTGATCTCACCTTCTCCCCAGGCATAGTTACGCTGGTACATGGGGATAAGATAACGAGATGCATCACCCAGCAATGATCTGACCGTAAAGGATGTTACCTCTGCATCACTCATAGTAGTTCATCTCCTTGAACAGCCCCACCAGTTCATCTTGTTCATAATTACCTTTAAGGCGGTTATTGTGATTTTCTGATGCCTTAACTGTGAGTAGCGGCATAGATAGTACATCACCGGGTACTCTGGCCTCTTTGATTACCCGGAACAGATTATTTTTCAGCACATAGTTGTCCATAGTCGCTAGCTGTACCACTTGCTGCCGAATTCGGCATCTGTAGGCCCAGATAAAGCTTTTTTCAATCGCTGCAGATAACGACTGCCCGCCAAATTTGTCGATATAAAAGATCAGAGCACAATCAAACATGGTGCGTATATATTGATCCCCAGTTCGATAGCGATTTCTATAGCTATTTAACGTTCTTAGTATCTGAGTTGCCATTTCACCAAGGACTATGCCCTGAATCATTAACGGCTTTTGAGTATGAGTGCTGGCATGCTCACTGGCGATAATTGCCGATACCTGTTGCTGGTAGTGTTCCGCCATTTCGAAAAAGCGTCTTCCATTGATAATCATCTGATCGAGATGGAAAGGGAAACGCATTTTCTGACCATCAATCTTGCGCTGGTACTGATTGTTATAGTCATCCACAAAATGATGAGCCATGCGCAAAGATTCCACATAAGGGAACTGACCAATCTTATCAAGGTTGATCCCTTTAAATAGGCCAACCTCATCCTTACCAAAGAAACGAGCTGAATTCCCCTGTGACCACTGACGTACCCTGTAGAGGTAGGATGCGAAAAGATTAGCCAGGTTATCGCTGGGCAATCCTTCCCAATGGGCAACGGATGCAGCTTTCAGTTCTACCTCATGGTTGGCGAATTCACGTAAATGGAAGGCTTTAAGCAGGTCGTGTGGATCCAGATCCCGCCCACGAGCATTTTGTGAGTCGAAGAACTGAAAGGCTTCGGACAGGTCAGTCAGCACAAAGACCACTACCTGGCAGCGATTGAGAAGAAAATCGATATGTAGCTCGCTGAATTCTCGGTGACTAACACGGCGTTTTAACTCTTGATAATTCTGGTGCAGGTTGTATTCCGATATCTGGCTAGCAAAGCGTTGCCGCTTTATAAAACTTTGAACGGAGGGGCTTAGATGGACTAGCGTTTCCTGCAAATCCTGACGTTCTAGCTCAGCAAGCCGGGTTTCGATAAGGGCCCATACGGCCAGTATTAATGTCAGTGTTCGTTGCTGGCCATCGACGATATCAAGCCTGTTTTCTGCATCGCTCTCAGCTTGATGAAATACTACTGAGCCCAAGCGGTAGGCCGATTTATCGAGATGGCTGTTTATGTCCGCAAACAGTTCACTGATATTTTTCACAGTCCATTTATAAGGGCGCTGATAGGCCGGAATTGTTACATCAGTCAGGCTTAGTAGACCCTTGGCCGACAGAACTGTCTTATCAAGGGTATGTTTCATGGCTGGTGATCCAATGGTAAACGGATGCGTCCGGTCAGCAGCTGTTGCATCATTCCTTGTTTTATATCGCGGACTTTGGCTAGTTTTTGCTCTAGCGCTGTGAGTTCAGCATCCATATCTGAGAGGATGTTGGCGATGGCGGTTTGTTCATTTTCTGGAGGGATTGCAAAACAGAACTTCGCCATATCAGAGCCATAAAGATGATATACAGTGGAGCCTGTAACCAACTGCATTACTTGGTCTCGCATGATTGTAACTAAATATGAAAAATAAACTCCGTTTAGAATTTTTTCATTAACTCTAATGATTAAAATATCGCCACCGAGAGTTACCCCTGATTCAATTATACAGCTTGCAGTTGCCAACCCATTGGGAGTTACATCTGAAGTTGGCATGAGTACGTCATTTTTCTCCGATTTAATGAAACCATTGAAATTAGTTTTAGATTTTACTTCCTTTATTTGTGGGCCATAAACTGTGAATAGTTGGCCGTAGTGTATGCAGCGGTATTCTCCATCATCACAAAGTGCGCTTTTGGGTAAGCCTGAACCCTTCAAGAACTTTGCAATTTTACCAAGTTTTATTACTTCCCAATCACCCGGGATAAATTCCAACTCATTGATTTTGTGGGTTTTAGTGCTGCATTTGGGGTGTTTGGAAAATTGTGGTAAACGAGTGCGGCCAGTCAGAAGTTGCTGCATGGTGGCGATTTTGATTGCCAGTTTCTTGGCGATTATTTTCTCAAGGGCGATGATAAGCTTATCAGTATCAGAGAGCACATTTGATATGGCTGTTTGTTCTTTCCTTTGACTAGGCATCACAAATAAGAAATCTGCAATCTCTGCTCTATTAATTTTTGGCATGCCACTTCTTGCAGAAACAGATTCAGCATATTTTGAAAATCTTTCTCCCAGTATAAGCGGAAGAATAAACTTAGGTTCAACGCCTTCTTTAGGTCTTAAAGGATACATATCTGCACTACATAATCCATTGAAATTAGCATAAATAGCTTTTTTAAGATATGGACGTATTTTGCTATAAAGGGTATCTCCAGGATGAAATACATATTTACCACTTATAGAATTCTGCTCTTTGGCTGTTTGCTTATTTATAAGTAAGCCAGTTCCTGCTTCAATGTGGTCTGGAGCAACTAAAACCATTGAACAATATGGTTCACATAACGGTGATACTTGCCCGCTCGCAATTGAGACGACATCAAAAAAAGGAACAACAATCCAATCCTTCGGAATTATCCCCACTTCTGTCTGCTTATAACCCACTGGAACAGCTGTCATAGACATAGCCTGTGACTTATCACCTTGCTTTCTATTCTGTTTCGACATCATTTCCACTCCAAACCCATCAACTTAAGGTGGGCTACAACTTTGGCCTCCAGTAACTCCACGTTTTGAGTGAGATCGAGCAAAGTAGCGCTGTAGCGTTCTTCCAATTCTTTTACACGATTTGCCAGCCGCTGTGTAACACGCTCAATCTCCGCTTTTAAAGCACCAGCTAGGCTGGCCCGCCATTTGTACTGTACCAGCAGAATTTTAATGTCGTTATCAGTGAGTTTTGAGTAATAAGCAAACACTGCAAGATCCAGTTTTTCCTGTGCTTCTTTATGCGCTTTTTTGGCTTTGGTTTCTGCATCGAACAACGCCTGAGCAGTCTTCAGTATCGCCTTTTCTTCTTTATCAGTTGCGGCTTTAAGTCGAGCTTTAATGCTGGCAGCAGTTACTTTCTCTTTGTCGTTAACCGCATCGGCAAGTAATCCATCATCGCCGCTGTTTTCTTCAAGGAAGCTTAACAGCGCTTGAGCTGCTTCATCATAAACGACCTGTAATTGATCGAGCGCCTTCTGCTCGGTAGCAAAATAGCGAGCCACTAATAGGGCTGGTGGCAATAGTTCAGCCTTATACTTTTTCTTACCTATCACTAGGTCTGGTGTTTCTTTCAGTTTTTCGCCTTTTTCGACAATAAGTTCACGAAGTACTTTGCCTGCCTGCCAGCCATCCTGGCTCAGGACATAAACATCGTCCTGCATCACCTCCATCCAGTAATCCATCAGTAACTGATAGATGGCGTAGTTCTCAAGCAGTGGAGCATCAGTTGCGGTGTCAGATGCATAGGCAGCGAGGAGACGCTCGCCAATCTCTTCAATCAATTGTTTCGGAGAGTCACCGCGAGCAATTTCATCGAGCTGGCAACCTGAAAACCAATTTTCAAAGGGTATGAATGCATCAGCTTTGAAAGCGGCAAATTCTGGGTGTGCTAGGATAGTGGTCTTCACTTCACTTGCTTCGACTCGTGCATTGCTGTAACCCGGCCGGGCAGGTTCGAACAATTCCTGACGTAAAGTCGGGAAAATTTTCCAATAAGCACTGAGAGCATCAATATCGCGATCGGGAATGCCACCAGCCAAATGGCCAGATAGATCGTGCAGATCTTCCAGATCGCTGCTGTCGATATAGCGAGGGATATTGAGGTTGAAGTCGTTGGCCGCAATTTCTGACAGCGGTACCAGACGGCTGAAGCGAGGGATTTCCTGCTCACGATTAAATGCATCGACAATTTTATGGATGTCTTGGGCGCGTAGGCGATTTTTATTACCGTCCTTAATAAAGCCTCTACTGGCATCGATCATAAAGATGCCTTGCTGACTCTCGCCATTAGCATCGAACGCTCGGAGCTGAGCATCTTCTTTATCGATGACGATGATGCAGGCTGGGATACCTGTGCCATAGAACAAGTTTGCGGGTAGGCCAATAATGCCTTTGATATAACCTTGTTTTAACAGATTTTCACGAATACGTGCTTCAGCATTGCCACGGAACAGAACGCCGTGCGGTAAGATCACAGCACCTTTGCCGGTACTTTTCAGGCTTTTGATTATGTGCAACAGGAAAGCATAGTCGCCATTCTTTTCTGGTGGTGTACCCCAGACAAAACGGTCAAAAGTATCGTTCGCAGTATCCAGCCCACTGGTCCAGTTTTTGTTGGAGAAAGGGGGGTTAGCTACAGCAAAGTCGAAGGTTTTCAGATTATCGTTGCCATCTTTCCAGTGTGGATCGGCTAGAGTGTTACCTTTCCAGATTTTAGCAGTGGCATTGTCATGCAGGATCATGTTCATACGCGCCAGTGCGCTGGTCGCATAATCCATCTCTTGGCCATAAATGGTCAGTCCTTTCGGACCAGCTTCGTCACTGGCTTTCAACAATAGTGACCCTGAACCACAGGTAGGGTCATAAACGGTAGCATCTTGTGGTGTCTGTTTACTGATGCCAATCACCTTCGCCAGAATGCGTGACACCTCTGCAGGAGTATAAAACTGCCCCTTGGATTTACCTGACTCTGTAGCAAAGTGGCGCATCAGGTATTCATACGCATCACCCAGCAGATCGTCTCCCTCGACGCGGTTAGCAGAGAGATCCAATCCTTCGAAAATTGCCACCAGCTTGGAAAGGCGGTCGATCATCTCCTTACCTTTACCCAGCTTGTCTTCGTCATTGAAGTCAGCGATGTCAATAACACCTTTAAGGTCGTTAGCTTCAGCCAGTAATCTGATGGTTTTGTTGATTTTTTCGCCAATTTCTTTGTTGCCCTTGAGAGCAACCATATCTTCGAAACTTGCACCTTCCGGCACTTCAATCATCGCGTAAGGGTTGCCCTTAGCTTTGTCAGAGACGTACTTCATAAACAGTAGGGTCAACACATAGTCTTTGTACTGTGAAGCATCCATTCCGCCACGCAACTCGTCGCAGCTCGCCCAAAGGGAGGAGTAAAGTTCGTTCTTCTTGATAGCCATATGGTGTCCGGTGAAAATAATGCATGTAACGCGGCAAAGAGGTGACGACACAATCGTCCAAATAGTTTCTGCCCCATAAGAATTTACGAGAGAGTTTATCAAGTTGGTGGGGCTTCGACCATGGACGTCTGTACATCAAATTCAGATATTACTGTAGAAAAAAAGGTAAGTTTTACTTACGAGTGAAGTAGGGAGATTATGGTAAAGGGCTACTTGGCATGAGCTGTACTACATGTAGATGTAGTGGCGTACAATTGGCGGGAAATCACTTTCACCAAAACAGCCAGCATTGCGGGCTTTATGATGTAAAGCATACTTCATAGGGAGGGGAGCTATTCTGCATTAATATTCGAACCGTTCACTATTTCTTCTGTTTAGTCTCGCGCTCCTCTGTTGATCTCTGTCGAACCGTTTTTGCACTTCGCCCATCATCCACAAGGCTGCAAGCGCAAGCTCCGGAGTTCCGCTTTTGCGAAGTTCAGTTAGCGCGTGAAGGTATTGAAGATCGAGTTAATGGACTTGACCCGAAGGAGATGGAGTATCTAGATTGGTGGTCGTCATAAAGACGATCGCGGGCTTTATGTCAGTACGGGGGGCTTTACGAAAGATGCCCGCTATGAAGCTGACCGCTCGACGATACCGCTAACGCTCTGGACGTTAGACGATCTTGTAAGGACACTAATCGAAAACTATGAGCAGGTTGATATTGAAACCAAACTTTTGGTACCTCTGAAGAAAACTTTCCTGCCTTCCTTCTAATGGCGTCCAGTGCAGATGGTGGCTTATCCGGCCAGAGGTTAGCGCAGGCAGGCAATCCAGCGCTAAATCAGGCAGATAAGCTGTTAAACAAATTGCCCGCTAAGCACAACGGGCTTTCAATGTTCAGAATTCCCGTGACAGCGTTATATAACCATTGTATTTCACCGAGCATTCATCATCGTTTACGAATGCTGAAGAGATAAATTCGTCACGCTTATTATCCCTGTCGGTGAACGTGTATTTAGCCGTTACGGTTAGTACATGATCATTACGATATATGTCATAATAATCTTCTTCAGCAAGCTCTGAATGCTCTTTGCTGTCAGCAATAGCAAGCTTCCGGGCAAACAGTTCAGATACTGGTTTAATACTTAATATTTCAACAGCAGTTTTATTATAATCAATTGTGGTCAGGTCAATACCAAGATCGTTTTTAATGCTTGCGAGAAGCATTCCTTCCACATAGTTTCCCGGAGCTGCGCATTCACTGCCTGGCAGATCCGCAGCATGGCTTAACAATGGCACAAATGCTATAACCAGTAATGCCTTTATAATCATCGCACAACCTCCAGAGTTGCCCCGATATCTTTGCTTACGAGCAACCGCGTAGCATGACCCATAATGATACAGCCCTCC
>Ga0058692_1000205_pt1 | contig 35504 bp, 30 predicted proteins | sample AgamicAtAmrz_FD_55216 | JGI IMG/M metagenome (GOLD analysis project Ga0058692, IMG submission 55216) | Agave microbial communities from Guanajuato, Mexico - At.Am.rz | ecosystem: Host-associated > Plants > Roots > Rhizosphere | place: Guanajato, Mexico | collected 2012-06-07 | reverse complement strand
CTGGCGCTGGACCGCGTCGACTACCGCGTCTGGCGCGGCAAGGTCAACGTGATTATCGGCGAAAACGGCGCGGGCAAATCGACCCTGATGAAAATCCTGGCAGGCGTGCAGCAGCCGACCAGCGGCGAGCTGTTCCTTAATGGCGAAAAAGTGGTGCTGAGCAGCACGCGCGCCGCCGCGAAGCTGGGTATCGGCATGGTGCATCAGGAGCTGAACCTGTTTGAAAACCTGTCGGTGGCGGAAAACATCTTTCTTGGCCGCGAGCTGCAAAGCGGCATCAAACCGATCAACGAGGCCGAGCAGGAGCGCCGCGCCGCCGCGCTGATGGCGCGCCTCGACCAGCCGATCTCGCCGAAAGAGCACGTCGGCAATCTCAAAGTCGGCCAGCAGCAGCTGGTGGAGATTGCCAAGGCGCTGGCGGAAGACGCCGACATTCTGATCCTCGACGAACCCACCTCGGCGCTGAGCAAAACCGAGGTAGAGATCCTGTTCCGCGTGATCCGCGAACTGACGCGGCAGGGCGTCTCCATTATCTATATCTCGCACCGCCTCGAAGAGCTGATGGCGATTGGCGACATGATCACCATCCTGCGCGACGGCCGCTTTCAGGCGGAAGCGAAGGTCAGCGACATTGACGTGCCCTGGATCGTGCGTGAAATGCTCGGCAGCGAGCCGATGAGTAACTTTCTGCCGGACGGGCGCACCTTTGGCGCGGCGGTGCTGGAGGCGGAACATATCACCTGCGTCAGCCCCAACGGCAACACGCTGGTGGATGACGTCACCTTTACCGTGCGCGCCGGTGAGATCGTCGGCATCTATGGGCTGATGGGCGCGGGGCGCACCGAGCTGTTCGAGTGTCTGCTCGGCAGCGAGCGCAGCTATCTCGGCAAAGTCTGGCTCGACAGCAAGCCAGTACCGACGCGGCTGCCACCCGCCGAGCGTATCCGCATGGGCATGAGCCTGGTGCCGGAAGATCGCAAGCGCGCCGGGATTTTCCCGGTGTCGTCGGTCGCCAGCAACCTCACCATCGCCAGCCTGTGGCGCCGCCTGTCGGGACGTTTTGCTATCGCGCAGCACGAAGAGCAGCAGGCAGTGACACAGACCGTGGGCAACCTGGCGATCAAGATCTCCTCGCCGGAGGTCGCTATCAGCGCGCTGAGCGGCGGCAACCAGCAGAAAGTGGTGATTGGCCGCTCGCTGCTGACCAATCCGCGCCTGCTGCTGCTGGATGAACCGAGCCGCGGTATTGACGTCGGCGCAAAGGCCGAGGTGTTCCGCATGATGGTACGGCTGTCAGAGCAGGGCATCGCGGTGCTGTTCTCCACCTCAGATTTGAAAGAGATCATGGCGGTAGCCGACCGCATCCTGGTGATGTCGGGCGGCAAACTCACGGCTGATATTCCGCGCGGCGACGCGGAAGAGTCAGCGCTGGTAAAAGCAAGCGCACAGGGGTTCTGAGCATGAAAGGCAATAACGCTATGACGATGGCAGGACAACCGGCGAAGGCATTTAACTCGCGCGAGAGCATTATTTTGCTGCTGCTGAAGCTGCGCACTTTTATCGCACTGTTTTTAATTGTGGGTTTCTTTGCGATTACCGTGCCGGACTTTCTCGCGGTCGGCAGCCTGGTGATTATGGTGAAACATATCGCCATCAACGCCTTTCTGGCGCTGGGCATCACCTTTGTCATTATTACCGCCGGCATCGATCTCTCTATCGGCGCAACGCTGGGGCTGTGCGGCATGATCGCGGGCTGGCTGATCACCAAAGGGATCGTGCTGCCGATGTTCGGCATCGCCATCTTTCCCAGCGTCTGGGTGATTGTGCCGCTGGTATTGCTGGTGGGCGGGATTATTGGCGCGGCCAACGGCTGGATTATCACGCGCTACAACGTCGCGCCTTTTATCTGCACGCTGGGCACCATGTATATCCTGCGCGGCGCGGCGATGCTGACCTCGGGCGGCGAAACCTTTCCTGGGCTACAGGGCAACCCGCTGCTCGGCAACACCGGTTTTGACCGCATCGGTGCCGGTTCGCTGCTCGGCCTGCCGTACGCCATCTGGATGATGATCGTGCTGGCGCTGGTGATTGCCTACGTCGCGCGCCGCCTGCCGTTTGGCCGCCAGGTCTATGCCATCGGCGACAACGAACGCGCCGCTGAGCTCTCTGGCGTGAAGGTAAAGCAGGTAAAAATCTGGGTCTATACCATTTCCGGCTTCTGTGCAGCGATTGCGGGCATCGTGGTCTCTTCGCAGCTGGTCGCCAGCCACCCGGCCAACGGCACCTCGTTTGAAATGAACGCCATCGCGGCGGTGGTGCTGGGCGGCACCTCGCTGGCAGGCGGTCGCGGCACCATTCTCGGCACGCTGGTCGGCGCGTTTGTTATCGGCTTTCTCGCCGACGGCCTGATCATGATGGGCGTCAGCGAATTCTGGCAGATGGTGATTAAGGGCATTGTCATCATCATCGCCGTCATCATNGACCAGATGCAAAACCGCATGCAGCAGAAAGCGGCGGTGGTGGCGCAGAAGGCGCTGATCGAGGAGGGCGAGCCATCCAAGAGTTAATCGGTTGAGGTGCAGGCATCCACGTTTGCTGCACCCCTTTTTTTACCCACTGTGAATATATATTCGAACATGATTTTTAATTCAGAGGTGATGTATGAATCCTTTCAAACTCCCGGTCGATGAATTGCAGCGTAAGGCGCGCGCCGTTCGCCGCCGCATTATCCAGCTGAACGCGGGCAGCCCGGCTGGCGGCCATACCGGTGCCGATCTGTCGCAGGCGGACATCGTGACCGCGCTCTACTTCCGCATCCTCAACTGCGCGCCGGATCGCGTTGACGATCCGCAGCGCGACATCTACATCCAGTCGAAAGGCCATGCCGTCGGCGGTTATTACTGCGTGCTGGCGGAAGCGGGCTATTTCCCTACCGACTGGCTGCCCACCTATCAGCACTCTGATTCGCACCTGCCGGGCCACCCGGTGCGCCAGAAAACCCTTGGCGTTGAGCTGAATACCGGCGCGCTCGGCCACGGTTTACCGGTGGCGGTCGGGCTGGCGATTGCTGCGAAGAAAGATGGCAGCAAACGGCGCATTTTTGTCGTGACCGGCGACGGCGAGCTGGCGGAAGGCAGCAACTGGGAAGCGGCGCTGGTGGCGGCCCATTACGGCCTCGACAACCTGATTATCATCAACGACAAGAACAAACTGCAGCTGGCGGGCGCGACGCGCGACATCATGAATACCGATCCGCTGCCNGANAAATGGCGCGCCTTTGGCCTTGAGGTNACCGAGTGCAACGGCAACGACATGGCGGCGATTGTCGACACCATCGAAAGCCTGCCGCAGAACGGCAAGCCGCAGGTGATCGTGGCGCATACCGAAAAAGGTTATGGCGTCTCCTTTATTCAGAGTAAGGCGGAGTGGCACCACCGCGTGCCGAAAGGCGAAGAGATTGAACTGGCACTGGAGGAACTGAAAGATGAGTAATGCACAACATTTAGCCAGCGTTATGGTAGAGGCATTTATCGACGCGGTGAATCGCGGCGTTGATCTGGTACCGGTCGTTGCAGACTCGACCTCTACGGCAAAAATCTCACCCTTTATCAAAGCCTTTCCCGATCGGCTGATCAACGTGGGCATCGCCGAACAGACGCTGGTCGGCACTGCCGCAGGCCTGGCGCTGGGCGGCAAAATCGCTGTGACCTGTAACGCCGCGCCGTTCCTGGTTTCGCGCGCGAACGAGCAGGTCAAAGTTGACGTCTGCTACAACAACACCAACGTCAAGCTGTTCGGCCTTAACGCCGGGGCCAGCTATGGCCCGCTCGCCAGCACCCACCACAGCATCGACGACATCGCGGTGATGCGCGGCTTTGGCAACATTGAAATTTATGCGCCATCCTGCCCGCTGGAGTGCCGCCAGATTATTGACTATGCGCTTGAGCACGTCGGCCCGGTCTATATCCGCCTCGACGGTAAAGATCTGCCACAGCTGCACGATGAGAACTACCGCTTCGAGCCAGGCAAAATCGACCTGCTGCGCGAAGGAAAAGATATCGCGCTGGTGGCGATGGGCTCGACGGTTCATGAGATTGTTCACGCGGCGGAGCAACTGGCTGAAAAAGGCATCTCAGCCGGTGTGATCAGCGTTCCATCCATCAGACCTTGTGATACCCAACAGCTGCGCAACCTGTTAAATCACTATCCAGCTGTGATCACCGTGGAAGAGCATAACGTCAACGGCGGCGTTGGCAGCCTGGTGGCTGAAGTGCTGGCGGAAGGCGGCTGCGGCATTCCACTGCTGCGCCTGGGCATTCCGGACGGCCAGTACGCCATCGCGGGCGATCGCGCCTCTACCCGTGCGCATCACGGTATTGATGCCGCGAGTGTTGTTAACAGTGCAGTGCGCATCTGCGCGGGAGCCTGACCATGCAAGAAGCCCTTATTCTGGCGATCGACGAAGGCACCACCAATGCCAAAGCGATAGCCGTCAATCGTCAGGGCAGCGTGGTCGCGCGCGGCAGCCAGCCGCTCACGCTGTCGCATCCGCAGCCGGGGCTGGCGGAGCAGGACGCNCTGGCGATCTGGCAGGCCGTCAAACAGGCGGTGACCGACTGCCTGGCGCAGTGCAACGGCGCGCCCGTTGCGGCGGTGGCGATCAGCAACCAGCGCGAGTCGGTGCTGATCTGGCAGCGGCGTGACGGCAAACCGCTGACGCCGCTGGTCAGCTGGCAGGATCGCCGTTCAGAAGCCTTTTGCCGTGACCTGCGCGCGGCGGGCAACGCCACGCGTATTACCGGGCTGACCGGTCTGGCGGTTGATCCGATGTTCCCGGCGGCGAAGCTTACCGGCATGCTGGCGGCGATACCGGACGGCGCGGCGCGTGCCGCAGCGGGCGAACTGTGCATCGGCACGGTCGACAGCTGGCTGAGCTGGCAGCTGAGTGCGGGCGAAATTTTCGTGACCGATCATGCCAACGCCGCACGCACCCAGCTTTATAGCCTGCACAGCAATGACTGGGACGAGGAGCTGCTGCGGCTGTTCCAGCTGCCGCGCGCCGCGCTGCCGGCGATTGTGCCGTCGGCCAGCGAGCAGGGCGCGGTGGCGATTAACGATATTCCTGGCCTGTTGCCAGGCACGCCGATCCTGTCACGCATCGGCGACTCGCATGCGGCGCTTCAGGCGCAACGGCGCGGCGATGAAGAGGTGGTGAAAGCGACCTACGGCACCGGCTCTTCCCTGATGATGTCGATGGCGACGCCGCTGCTCACCGATAACGGTCTCAGCACTACGGTGGCCTGGCACGATGGCGAGCTGCGCTTCGCCTTTGAAGGCAATATTACCCATACCGGTTCCGGCGCGGCCTGGCTGGGCAAAATGCTCGGCATTAGCGATCCGCGCGAGCTGACCGCGCTGGCGCAAACCACCGACCATAACCAGGGCATCTATTTTGTCCCGGCGCTCTCCGGGCTGGGCGCGCCCTGGTGGGATCTCAAGGCGCGCGGCATGGTGTGCGGCCTGACCGATGCGGCGACACCCGCGGTGCTGGCACGCGTGGCGCTGGAGTCGATTGTCTATCAAATCGCGGACGTCTTTTTTGCGATGGAGCAGGCGAGCGGCCAGCGGCTGTCGGCGCTGTGCGTGGACGGCAGCGCCACCGCCAATGACTGGCTGATGCAGCTACAGGCGGACGTTTTACAGCGGCCGCTGCTGCGCGCGCCAACGGCTGAGGTGTCGGCGCTGGGCGCGGCGCTGCTGGCGGGCAAGGTGCTCGGCTGGTGGCAGCAGGGCAGCGAGATGCAGGCGCTCCAGGGCGGCACGCGCGTCGAGCCGCGTGCCGAGCAGGCGCAGGCGATGCAGGAGAGCTACCAGGGCTGGGTAGATGCGGTGGCGCGCTGCCGGTTTCAACCGGCGTGAAGGCTGGCGACATATTAAACGAGGTCGAGACAAGGTGCAGACGTAGGTGACAGGGCCCGATCGCAAAGACGCAAAAGCGTCATCCCTGACAGCTCGGCCCGCGCAGTCCCTTGCGCGGGACGCTTTGCTCTTCGGTCCATGTTACCCACGTTTTGAGTTTCTTAACTGCCTGAAAAGCTCGGTTTGACTATGTAATATTACAAGGCTTATAAACAGCCGCACCATAGCTAACGGGAAAGGGCGTTTCGCCCGAAGAGCAAAGCGTCGCGGGCCAGGGATGGCCCGCGCCGAGGCGCAGGGATGCTTCATGCCGTCTTTGCGATCGGGCGAAACGCCCTTGACCCAGCGCGAAACGCAAAGCGCCGGGTCTTGCCAGGCTAAGCGCGGCGCGCCTCCTCCTCATCATTCTCCGCCCGCAGCATCTCCACCGGCGGAATACGGCCGCCGCTGAACTCCACCTGACGGATCGGGAAGGCGAAGCGGATATCACGCTGCTCCAGTGCCGCCATCAGCTGCAGGTTAATCTCCTGCTGAATATCCATATATTTGTTGTAGTCAGCGTCGAGCACGAAATAGACCACCTCGAAGGTCAGCTTAGAATCCTCAAAAGCGAAGAAATGTGCGCGGTCGAAGCGCGTCAGCTCAATGCCCTCAATGATCGCCTTCACCTGCTGGCTGACCTCGCGTACCTGCGCCGACGGCGTGCCGTAGCTCAGGCCAAAGCGAAACACGATGCGCCGCTGCTGCATCCGCTTGTAGTTGTGGATAGTCTGCTGCAACAGAATGGTGTTGGAGCAGACTATCTGCTCACCGCTCAGGCTGCGCAGGCGCGTGGTCTTCAGCCCGATATGCTCGATAGAACCGGCAATATCGCCAAACACGATAAAATCGCCGTGCTCAAAAGGTTTATCGAAGCCAATCGCCAGCGAGGCGAACACATCGCTCAACACCGTCTGGATTGCCAGCGCGATGGCGATACCGCCCACGCCGAGGCTGGCGACCAGCGCGGTAATATTGATGCCCATGTTCGACAGGATAGCGAGCAGCATCATCACCCAGACCACCACGCGCAGCAGAATGCCGAGGATCACTGTCGTGACGGGATTACGGACGTGCAGCGGATCGCGCAGCAGGTTTTGCAGCCAGAGCCGGATGCCGCAGTCGATCCACATCGCCAGCTGGACCGCGAGCGCCAGGAACCAGCCATGGGAAATAAAGCCATTCCAGCTGGCAGGCACATCGACAAAGCGCAGGGCGATCAGCAGCGAAAAAATCAGCAGCAACAGCTGACTGGTGCTGCGCAGAATTTCCACCAGAATTGACGTAAAGCGCACATGGCGCTGTTCGCTGTAGCGCGCAATGCGGCTGGAGATAAAACGGATAGCGCCGCGCAGCAGCCAGTAGATCAGCAGCGTACCTGCTACCACGATAGCGCTGTTGATCCAGAAGGTTTCATTCAGAAAAAGACGTTGAAAATAGCCAGACGAAAGCCAGTTTTCCATTGGGGAGATTCTCCTTGCTGGGAGCCGGTTTAAAAAAGAGAGCAAGGAGAAGCATAGCCTGGATGCGCGTGAAGGCAGCGCAAATCACTGAATAATTACTGAAATCGATTTGCTTTGTCGCGCGCCAGACGTTCAAGGGCAAATATCACCTGCTGTAGCTGGCGCTCCTGCAACGGCTCAATGGCGGTAAAACGGAAGCTAAGGCGCGGCGTTACGCGCGTTTCGTTTTTACTGCTCACCACGCTGCGCTCGCCGATATGCAGCAGCTGTGCACCCACTTCAAACTGCCCGTATTCGCCTAATTCGACGCGCAGCTTGTTAAATTTATCACCGCTGTTAAGGCCATCCGGCAACGTCTCGTCCACCAGCACGCCGATGCCGCCCAGCGACAGATCCTGAAGACGGAAGCGCACCTTTTTGCCGTTGGGCCACTCGCTATGGCAGTAAAACGTCGGCTCCAGCGGCGCGGGGATGCGGAAAAATTCGCGGCGCTGAATTTGCCACAGCAGCGCAGGCAGCGGCGCGCTAAAGGCAGGCAGCCCCTCAAAGGTGGTTCTTTCCGGCGTGGCGAGGCTGAACTCGACCTTGGCGCCGTGCGTTTCCGCCGCGATACTCACGTCGCCACAGGAGAGAATGTACTCGTTATCGAGATTATTGCTGCCGAGATCGAAAATAATACGATCGCTGTCGGCGTCGAGCATGCGGCTGATAAACTGGCCGCGCGAAAAAGTGACCATCAAGGGCGTCTGAAAACGTAGTAAATCTTTCATCACGCCTAAAACCGCCAGCGTGCCACGTTTGAGATACTGTTCGTTGTCGGCTTCTTTCACTTCCTGGCTCCAAAGAGGGCAAATTTGCTGTTCGTTATTCCTTTATTCTCTGACCGTTATCGGCGTGCGGCNGGNAAGCTTTACCCCTTAACGCCAATTTTTGCATCCGTTTAATCGGCATTACAGAATTTCCTGTCTATACTTAGTTCTGTAATTCTCCTGATTAATCAGGCGGTCACAACCTAAACGCAAAAGAAAGGAGTAGTTGATGGGTATCATTTCATGGATCATCTTTGGTTTAATCGCCGGTATTCTCGCTAAATGGATCATGCCGGGTCGAGATGGCGGTGGTTTTATCGTAACCGTGATTCTGGGTATCATCGGTGCGGTCGTCGGCGGCTGGATCAGTACGCTGTTCGGCTTTGGCCGCGTAGATGGATTTAACTTCGGCAGCTTTGTGGTCGCCGTGATCGGTGCCATTGTGGTGCTGTTCATCTACCGCAAAGTGCGTAGCTAACGCGCTGAGCGCATGAACTGCAACGGGACGACACAGTCGTCCCGTTTTACTTTTTGCCTTAGAAATCGTATCCCATCGACACCAGCAGCGAACGCTCTGCGCCCCAGTAGCAATAGCCCGTACCGTAGCAGGCTGCGACATAGTGACGGTCGGTCAGATTATTAGCACTGACCTGAAGCCATCCACCTTTCAGACTGTTATTCCAGACGCCCAGATCGGCCCGTACCGACGCGTCAAACAGCGTCACCGACGGCACGCGTCGGCTGTTTTCATTGTCTGCCCACTGTTTGCCGATATAGCGCACGCCAGCGCCAGCGCTGATCCCGGCGTCAAACTGATAGTGTCCCCAGAATGATGCAATACTGTTCGGCGTAATGTAAGGCGTGTGGCCGTCATTGCCGTCAACGGTTTCCTTGTAGCGCAGATGGTTAAGCGTGTAGCCCGCCACCGTGCTCAGGCGCGGCGTCAGCTGGTTGCGCGCCTCCAGCTCAATACCTTGTGAGTGGACTTTGCCCGTCGGCGTATAGGTCGAATCGACGATATTGCGCGTGGCGACATCCTTCTGCGTAAGATCGTAAAGCGCCAGCGTATAGAGGTCGCGCGTGCCTGTTGGCTGATATTTAATGCCCGCCTCATACTGCTCGGAGGTGGTCGGCTGGAGCAAGTTACCGTCGGAACCGGTCAGCGCGGTGGGTGTAATCGCCTGGCTGTAGCTGACATAAGGCGATACCCCATTATCGAAGGCGTAAAGCAGCGCCGCGCGGCCGCTGAGGTGATCGTCCTGGCGGCGCGACGTGCCGCTGTTATCGGCGACAATGCGATCGTAGCGGCCAGAGAGATCGATATGCCAGCGATTCCATACCATCTCATCCTGCAAATAGAGGCCGGTCTGATAGTAGCGGCGCGTCTGGCGCGTCCAGCTGAAGTCCGGCATCGGGCCGAGTGCCTCACCCGTCGCGGCATTGAGCGAGCTGGCAACGTCGCCCGCGTCGGTTATGTCGTTTTTATAGCGATGGTACTCCGCGCCCAGCGACAGCCGATGCTCCAGCTCGCCAGTGGCAAACTCCGCCGTGACGCGGTTATCTGTCGCCCAGGCAGAAAGGGAAGAGCGCTCGCCAGAGTAATAGCGGGTAAGGATATTGCTGTCGGCCGCCTGCCAGCCGATCTGATACACCTGATCGAGATCGACGCTGGAGTGGCTGTAGCTGCCGGTCGAGGCGAAAGACCAGACGTCGCTAAAGCGGTGCCTGAAGTCATAGCTGTAGATCTGCTCGCGGCGCTTAAACTGATCCAGTGCCGGATCGCCATCGTAAAAGCCGGTGCTCAGTTTTGCGCCGTTGTGCGCGTCCAGCGACCCCTCGCCCGGCACCGAGCCGTGGTAGCCGCCCGATGGATCTTTTTGCAGATAGACGCGCAGCAGCAGCTGCGTATCCTCAGTCGGCTGCCACATCAGCTGCGGCATCAGCGCGTATTTCTCTTCGCGCGTATGGTCGTACTGCGTATCGCTGTTGCGCGTCATGCCGGTCAGGCGGAACGCCCACTGCGAGTTAATCGCGTTGGTATAGTCGAACGCCGCGCCGCTCGTGGCGTGATTGCCTGCCGACAGCCGGAAATGTCCCTCTTCGCTAAACTGCGGGCGGCGCGTGGTCTGGTTCACCAGCCCGCCCGGCACCGTCTGGCCGTAAAGCGCAGAAGAGGGGCCTTTAATCACGTCGACACGCTCCAGGAACCAGGGGTCGACCTGCAAAATGTTATAGCTGCCGCCGTCGCTCATCAGGCGCAGGCCGTCGAGGAAAGTGTTATCGACATCGCCGCCGTGGAAGCCGCGCAGCGAAATGGTGTCGTAACGCGTCGCCGCGCCGCCGAAATTGGTGAACACGCCAGGGGTATAGTTCAATACCTGGTTGAGGTCGATAGCACCCTGATCGTCGATCTGCTGGCGGGTAATCACAGAAACCGACTGCGGGGTGGTCACCAGCGAGCGATCGCTTTTGGTTGCGCCTGCGCTGGTAGTCGCCACATAGCCCTGAGTCGGGCTGTCGGCGCTCTCCTGCGGCGCGGCGGTAACGACCAGCGTATCGGCTGCCAGGCTAACGGCTGGCATGGCGATAGCCAGCGCGCACAGCAGGGCGCAACGATGAGGGGTAAACGGCAGCTTCATGTCCTTTCCTTGTTCAGTCCGCCGGAGCTGGCGGAGCACATGTGATAAAAGTTCTCACTATCAGAGTGAGAATTATTATCAATATGTGAAGAATGTTTCAAGGTGTGTTGGCGGACAGGAGTCTGAAAAGCAGCGGGGCGACCTTTATCGCCCCGCTGTCGGTGGCGCTATTTAGCTGTCGCCGTGGCCTGGGGAATATCCTGCGCACTGTTACAGGTTTTCTCTTTTGGACAATATTTGTCGAGCAGCATCAGCGTGACGCCGTTGGTCCAGCCGAAGCCGTCCTGCAACGGATACTCGCCGCCGCCGCCGCCGCCGAGGTTCGGCCCGTCGACGACATATTTCTCCACCAGCTTATGCTCCTTGTCGTAGGTGGTCTGCACGTTTTGCAGGAAGCGCAGGCCAACCTGCTGTGCCAGCTGCGGCTTGTTATAGTGCTCCAGGCCCTCTACCGCGACCCACTGTAACGGCGCCCAGCCGTTTGGCGCATCCCACTGCTGGCCGTTGTTCACTGTCGTGGTCAGCAGGCCACCGGCTTTCAGCAGCTGTTTCTCTACGGCGGAAGCGGTGCGATCGGCCTGTTTGTCACTGGCGAGCTGCATATAGAGCGGGAACAGCGCAGCCGCGGTCAGGTGCGGGCTCGCCTGGCGCGTTTTAAGATCGTAGTCCGCGTACCAGCCCTGTTTCTCATCCCACAGGTAGCGGTTCACCGCAGCCTGGCGCTTTTCTGCCAGATCGGCGAACTGCTTCGCCTTATCCTGCTGCTTGTCGAGCCGGTAAGCTTTGGCGAGCGTCTGCTCCAGGTGGAACATCAGGCTGTTGAGATCGACCGGTGCCAGCTGGGTGGTGCGGATCGAGGCCAGATTGTGCGCGTCGCTGAACCAGCGTGAGCTAAAGTCCCAGCCGGACGCCGCGCCCGCGCGCAGATCGCGATACAGCTCCGCCTTGTCGCGCTGCGGCGCTTTTTTCGCGGTAGTCACGTCATCCAGCCAGGACTCGGTGCGCGGCGCATCGCGCTCATCCCAGTAGCGGTTGAGCAGCGTGCCGTCCGCCAGCTTGATGACGCGCTTGCTTGCCTGGCCAGCCGCGACGCTGTTGCTGTCGGCCATCCAGTAGTCATACTCTTTTTGTAGCTGCGGCAGATATTTGCTGTAGGCAGCGTCGCCTTCATGCGTGGCCAGCAGGTCGACCATCAGGCTGAAGAACGGCGGCTGTGAACGGCTGAGGTAGTAGCTGCGGTTGCCGTTGGGAATATGGCCGTAAGTGTCCAGCTCCCAGGCAAAGTTATCTACCATATCCTGCACGCGGTCCCAGTGGCCGCTCTCGGCCAGGCCGAGCATGGTGAAATAGCTGTCCCAGTAATAGACCTCGCGGAAGCGGCCGCCCGGCACCACGTAGGGCTTGGGCAGCGGCAGCAGCGAATCATAGCGCCCCGCGCTTTTGGCGGTACGCGTCAGTACCGGCCACAGGCCATCAATATGCGCACGCAGGCTCTGACCGGCTGGCGGCACATACTTTTCGCCTGCTGCGGGCAGGGTGAAGTTGCTGGCAACAAAACGTTTCAGGTCAAAATTTCGCTGATTCTTCTGCATCTGCCAGTCCGCCAGAATCGACGAGGGATCGTACTTAGGTACGGCGTCGGCGAAGGTTTTCTGGTCGGGATAAAACTGTGCCTGCTGCACCGCACTGAATAGCGGGCCGAGGCGCACATCCGGCGGCTGCGGCTGGCTGCTGAGCATACGTGAATTATCGTCTGCCTGCGCTGCCAGCGCCGGCAAACCCAGCAGCAGAGTCAGCACCACTGGCGCGACTCCCTGACGCCCGACAGGCGCGGTTACGACAGTTTTTTTCATCGGTTGTTCTCCTTGTCCGAAAGGCGGCCGCGCGTAACGCATTGACCACTCAAACAACTTTAGTCTTAATCTGGCAGCATGGCGCGTTGACGCAGCGGAAATGTGAAGCAGGTGCGTGACATGCCCGGCGGCTCTGCGGGGATTTTTCCTTGCCCTTGTGCCGTTTTTACCGGAGGCTGAGGGCAAAAAAATGAGGAGCAAGATGGATATTATCTGGTACCACCCGTCGCAGGACGGCAAGGCCTGGCTGGAAGGGATGCAGCGCCGCTTCCCGCAGGCGCGCGTGCGACGCTGGCAGCCCGGCGACGACGCGCCCGCCGACTACGCGATTGTGCGTCAGCCGCCGCGGGAGCTGCTGGCGGACCGTCCGGGCTTGCGCGGTCTCTTTGCCATGGGCGCTGGCGTGGACGATATTCTCGCCCAGCTCACCCGCTATCCCGATATGCTGGCGCCGTCCGTGCCGCTGATGCGCCTTGAAGATACCGGTATGGCGCGGCAGATGCAGGAGTATGCCGTTTACTGCGTGCTCGGCTGGTATCGCCGCTTTGACGATTATCGCCAGCTCCAGCAACGGACGCAGTGGCAGCCGCTACAGCCGGTAGCGCGCGAGGCGTTTACCGTTGGCGTGATGGGCGCGGGGGTGCTGGGCTTGAGCGTCATCAACGCGCTGAAGCCCTGGGGTTTTCCGCTGCGCGTCTGGAGCCGTACGCCGAAGCAGATTGATGGCGTAACCAGTTTTGCCGGACGTGAGGCGCTCAGTGACTTCCTGCGCGGCACGCAGGTGGTGATCAATCTGCTGCCCACCACGCCGGAAACCACTAACCTGTTTGATGCCCATACGCTGGGCCAGCTGCCGCAGGGCGCGTGTTTTCTCAATATGGCGCGCGGCACGCAGGTGGTTGAGGCCGATCTGCTGGCGGCGCTCGACAGCGGGCAGCTCCACGCCGCCGCGCTGGATGTGTTCCAGCAGGAGCCGCTGCCGCAGGAAAATCCGCTGTGGTGTCATCCGCGCGTCACCGTGACGCCGCATATTGCGGCATTGACGCGGGTAGATGAGGCGATGGACGCGATTGCCCAGGCGATTGCGGATCTGGAAGCGGGCAGGCAGCCGTCAGGCTGCGTTGACCGACAGCGCGGCTATTGAAGATAACAGCCAGCTTATTTTCCGCCCGGCTCGGGCGGTGTTAAGGAGAAGATGATGTATCCGGTTGATTTACATATGCACACTGTGGCCAGTACCCACGCCTATAGCACGTTGCATGACTATGTGGCTCAGGCTAAAAACAACGGCATCAGGCTGTTCGCCATTACCGATCACGGCCCCGATATGGCCGATGCACCGCACTACTGGCATTTCGTTAATATGAAAATCTGGCCGCGCGTGATTGATGGCGTCGGCATCCTGCGTGGCATTGAAGCGAATATCAAAAACCAGCAGGGCGAAATCGACTGTTCCGGCCCGATGCTCGGCTCGCTGGATCTGATTATCGCCGGTTTCCACGAGCCGGTGTATGCGCCGCGTGACAAATCGCATCACACCGATGCAATGATCGCCACGATGGCCAATGGTGTCGCGCATATCATCAGCCATCCGGGCAACCCGAAGTTTCCGGTCGATATCCGTGCCATTGCCGAGGCCGCCGCGCACTACAACGTCGCGCTGGAGATCAACAACTCTTCCTTTACGACCTCGCGCCCTGGCAGCGAACCGAACTGCCGCGCCATCGCCGAAGCGGTACGCGACGCGGGCGGCAAACTGGCCTTTGGCTCCGATTCCCATACTGCCTTTACGCTGGGCGACTTTGAGCACTGCCTGCGTATTACGCGCGAAGTGGATTTTCCGGAAGATCGCGTGTTAAATGTCACGCCGCGCCGCCTGCTTGATTTCCTTGAGCAGCGCACCGGCAAGCAGATTGCCGAACTGGCGGATTTACTTTAAAGGACGATGGGAATAAGGGAGTTATGAGCGCTCTTTTTACCATTAGGGCAAGCCTGATAATCTGTGCAACGGCGTTTATTCAAGGCGTTTGATGGAGAGTGAGCGCCTTACCGATATATGACTGCCAAAAAGCAATACGAAGTTATCTATATAAATTTGATGCATGAAAGAGGGATGCCCCAGGGTACCCCTCTTTCATGCATGAACTCGACGAAGGATAGCAGATTATATAGCTATCAAGAGAATCTAAATATGGCTTGTAAAAAGATTTAAATGTTTCCTGTAGGCTCCATCTAATTTGGAGTCTGTTCTGCAAACCCTATAAAGACAACCTCTCTCTTTAGCATCTTATTTTTGAATCTCTTTTTGTAATAATTCTGGTTGAAACGCTCATCACGCGGGAAAGTAAAATATCAGCTCATACTCGATATTGATAAATTACAGCTGGGTGAAGCGTTGCGGGGCAGTGACTTAAAGAGAAGGAATCACTATACAATAGCGTCAGATGGTCAGAGTGTTGATGAACTCTATAGCAAGATGGGTAATGTCTTTTATCAGCGTTGGGGGAAGTAGTACTGAATGCTGATCTTATTTAGACCGCCCAGCGCCATATAGTGGCAGCGCCTGGATTGTCACACCTGAACGAAAAGGATTTCTTCGGAAAACGGTAAAATCAGAAATTTTTACCTAAGAAAACCTTAACCAGCCGGATCACATAGTTGTACGATTAGCGAACAATACACATGTAAACTAAAGGGTTTCTATGGCTCTACAAGGAAGGTTAATTTTAAACGGGGCTGACTACGTACCGCTTACCTTTGCTGGAGTAGGTGTGTTCATGGCGTTTTCAGGTAATGGAGTTTATAAGAACAAGGGCGCGTGTGGGATGATAATCAATGATGGCCCACTCCCACCGGGGAAGTATTACATCGTAGAAAGGCCAGCTGGAAGCAAGTTAAACCAGGTCCGGGCCTGGGGCATTGACTTAGTTAAAAGCACCTTCATGTATCACGTTGATCATTCAGAATGGTTTGCCCTGTTCCGGGCTGATGGAATAATTGACGACACCACATTCTACATGGGTATTTCCAGAGGTAGTTTTAGACTCCATCCAGGACAAGTCTCAGACGGCTGCATAACCCTTGCCCACCAGTCAGACTTCAACAGATTGCGTGACGCTTTATTACGGACGAAGAAAGAGAAAGTACCGGGTAAAAATTTAGACTCATATGGCACGATTGAGGTAGTAGCGAATGGCACGAGCACTTGCCCGTAGGTTAGCAAAGGTTGTCTACTTCCTGTTGATTCTGTTTGTCATTGGACGTTCACTGGGCGATCCATACTTATGGGTGAATCATGACTTTGGCTATAGGGTTGTACACCTGTTTTATGGTGACAACGACGCAGGAGCCGAGAACATAGAAGATGTATTTTTCTATATCGCATTCATTGCCGAGATCGCGGCAGCAACAGCAATTTATTTCATAACAATGAAGTTAATACGAAAAATAAGGATCAAGTAAAATGCCAATCCCTCCGTATATGTGGCTCAAAGACGATGGTGGCGCAGACATTAAGGGGTCTGTTGACGTTCAGGACCGTGACGGCAGTATTGAGATCATCGGACTGAGCCACGGAATAAACTTACCTGTAGACAACGCCACCGGTAAGATCACCGGGACCCGTCAACATTCATCAATGATGATTGAAAAAGAAGTTGATAGTTCCACCCCGTATCTTTATAAGGCCGCTGCAACTGGCCAGACGCTGAAAAGCGCGGAGATCCGTTTCTACCACATCAACGACGCAGGGCAAGAAGTACCCTATTACTCTGTACTGATGGAAAACGTGAAAATCACCGGTGTTAACTGTGGTGTTCCTAATTGCAAACTTGCAGCCAATGACAAAATGAACCATATGGAGTCAGTGGCATTACAGTACGAGAAAATCACCTGGAAAATTCACGACGGGAATATTCAATTCACGGACGCCTGGAACGAGCGCCCAACCGCGTAACACTCGAGGGGGCGTAATGCCCCATTACTTTTTACAACCCGCCCCCTTATTCGTCGGTGGTCTGGAATACCTCTCACCTTTCTCCATGATCCCGCAATACGCCAGCAATTCCGTTACGCATCTAACCGGAAAATGTATTGTCCGGACGGATTTCAATGCGCTGGCGGTCACGGTGGCTGTCGGCGTATCCGTAATACTGTGCTCAGAAAGCGGAGCTATCTGCATCCACAGAGTGTAGAGTCTTGTTTTGCCCTCTATGAAAAATATCAGTGACGACATGTCAGCTTGTTCAGGCAGTTTTTCCCGATAAAGATATAAGTTTTTACCCTGAAGAGTCTCGAGCACTGCCTGCGCATTACGCGCGAAGTGGATTTTCCGGAAGATCGCGTGTTAAATGTCACGCCGCGCCGCCTGCTCGATTTCCTTGAGCAGCGCACCGGCAAAAAGATTGCCGAACTGGCGGATTTCTAACCCTTTAGCCTCTGGAATAGTGCATGAACGAGTTTTCCATTCTCTGCCGCGTAATCGGCTCCTTGTTTAATCGTCAGCCGCAGGACCCGCTGCTGGTTCCGCTGTTTACGCTGCTGCGTGAGGGCAAACTCGGCGCACAGTGGCCGCTCGAGCAGGATGAACTGTTGCAACGTCTGCAGCAGAACAGCGATCCGCAGGCGCTGGCAGCGGATTATAATGCGCTGTTCGTCGGCCCGGACTGCAATGTGCCGCCTTATGCTTCCCAGTGGCCTGAAGGCAAGCCGGAAGCGGAAGTGCGTGCCTTTCTGACGGCCCGTGGGATGCCGCTCAGCGACGCGCCAGCGGACCATTTCGGCGTGCTGCTGCTGGCGGCCTCCTGGCTGGAAGACCAGTCGGCGGAAGATGAGAGCGCGGCGCAGTTCGCCCTGTTCGATAGCTATCTGCTGCCCTGGTGCGGCGCGTTCCTCGGCAAAGTCGAGGCGCACGCGACCACCGCTTTCTACCGCACGCTGGCGGTGCTGAGCCGTGAAGCGATTCAGGCGATGTGGGATGAGCTGAATGAGTCTGTCGAAGACGACGGCGAAGCCTAATCCAGCTGGCTGAGCCGGTCCTGGCCCGGCTCGCCACGCTGATTTACCAGCGCGGTGGATGCGTTCCTGGCGCACAGCCTGGCGTCGCGCATAGCTGCGGCGTGCCAGGCAGATGCCCAGCGGCACGCAGCCGTTCACCGATCCCCCAGGGCGTCAGTTCGGTTGTCGGCAGCGTATCCTGTGCATGCGCGTCAATGCCGGCTAACGGGTTTTCTGCGCTATAAGGGTGCTGCTGCAACAGCAGCGCGGTGCGCGCCAGCGACAGCCGCGCCTGAACACCGTAGCCCGTTGTGTGCCGCTGGCGTAAACCTTCCAGCGCGGCGGCGGCCATCAGATAACCAGTAGCGTGATCCAGCGCCTGCACCGGCAGCGGCGTTGGCGTTTCTCGTCCCGACCAGCCCATACCGCTGTGGGCGATGCCGCACGCCATCTGCACCAGACTGTCGAATCCGCGCCGGTTGCGCCACGGACCGTGCCAGCCCCAGGCGTTGAGGCTGATATCAACCAGACCCGGCGCGAGCTGCGCGCGCGTATCGGTGTCAAATCCCAGCTGCTCCAGCGCGTCGGCGCGATAGCCATGCACCAGCACGTCGGCCTGTTGCAGGAGCGCGCGCAGCGTGTCACGGCCTGCCGCGGTTTTAAAATCCACAGCGGCGCGGCGTTTGCCGCCGTTCATCTCTTCATCCAGCGACGGCTCGCCCCAGCCGGGCGGATCGAGGCGCAACACCTCTGCGCCCAGGCTGGCGAGAAACCGGGTGGCGACCGGACCTGCAATGACCCGCGTCAAATCCAGCACGCGCACGCCGAGCAATGGCCGGGCAGCAGGCATCGGCCAGCTTACCGCGTCGCCTGGCGTCGTGCGTCGCCAGCTAATCAGCGGCTCTTCACGCACCGCCTGGCCTTGCGGATGCTGTTGCCACTGCGGCTCGCTGCGCATCCTTGCGGCGCAGCCGCCCGCGTCAACCACCGCCTGCTCCAGCGCCTCGGCCTGCCAGCGTGCAACCTGCTGCGCCAGCGCATCGCGATCAGGGTGCTGGCCCAGCACGCGCTCCATCGCCACGCGGTGATGCGGCGCATTGGTGTGCAGCCGGACCCAGCCGTCGGCGCTGCGGTAATCACCCGCAAAAGCGTCCCAGAGCGTGGGCGCAGGGCGGTTGCGCGGCTGGAAGCTCGACTGGAACCAGCGGGAAGCGAGGCGCACGTTGACGCTGACCGGCTGGCTGGAACCGATAAAACGGGCCGTTGCCTGCGTGGCGAGCCCAATGCTGGTGGCCGCCAGTTCGCTGACGGCAAAAGCGGAGGGAAGGGAAGCGGTATCAAGAAAGGTAGGTGCGGCGGTTGCGTCGCCGGGGCCACGCAATCCTTGCCACAGCTGCTGCCACAGCGACGCGGCGAGCTGATAATCCATAATCGTTCTCCAGAAAAGGGCGTTTCTGAAGCATAGCACCGCTTTTTCAGCGGCGGCGCAGGCGGGGGAAGCGGGCATGCATGCGTAGTCTGCGCAGGTTAATGACCGCTATCGCCGTACCGCAAACCACCAGCGATGCGCCAGTAATTTTGAAACTGTTGAGGCTGTCGCCCAGCACTACAATGCCCATCAGCACCGATAATACCGGCGTCAGCAGCGAGTAGGGCATGATCAGGTTGACGTTGTACTTTTTCAGCAGCCCGTACCAGAGGGTATAGGCGACAATCGACGAGGCGAGCGCGCTGTAGAGGATGCCAAACCAGCCGCGCCAGCCCGCGTGGCTTAGCGCGTAAAACTGGTTCGATTCCATCAAAAAGGTGGAAAGGCCGACAATCGGCACCGCCAGAAAAGCGATCCAGCCGGTCATGGTAAGCGGCTTGATCGGTGGCGATTTCTTCACGATCAGGTTGCTGACCGCCCAGCCGGTGGCGCTGCACAGCAAAATCAGCAGCACCCACCAGGCCGGAATGGTTGGGCTGCCGGAGAGCACCGCCACGCCGCTCAGGGAGATGGCGATGCCAAACAGCTGGATCGCCTTTAGCCGCTCTTTAAGCACCACCATCGCCAGCAGCATGGCGATCGGCGTGCCGAGCTGCACCACAATCGCGCCGGTTCCGGCATCGGTATAGCGCATCCCGACAAACAGCAGCGAAAAATGCATAAAGCCGAAGGTAAAAGCCAGCGCGATCAGCCAGGGCAGCTGCTGGCGCGTAATGCGGCAGAAGGGGATCAGGACGATCGAGACCACCACAAAGCGCATCCAGGTCAGGAACAGTGGCGGCAGCTCCAGCAAACCCCACTTCACCGCCACGTTATTAAATGCCCAGATGGACACCACCATTAACACCAGAAAAAAATGCCGCAACGCCACAATGACTTCCTTCGCTGTTATTTTTCACCACGCCTTAATGATGGCATGAAGCGGGGAGCCGCTGACAGGCAGCGATAAATATTTTTCTGTTATGACCGGGGCGGGAAAATCATAAGACAAGCTACCGCTTTGCTGTCAGACTGGTTCACCGAGACGCTAACCTGCCAAGGAACCGATTCGGTATGACTTCCACTTCTGCCTTGCCCCTTGCCCTGATTCAGTTAGAAGTTCCGCCTGCCACCGTGGTTGAGCGTATCGGTGAACAGCCGCGCTGGTTTATTGACGCGCTTGGCCTGCTGCCTGACGAGTATCTCATTGTGCGCCCGCATCTTGGCGAATCGCTGCCGCAGTTTGACCAGATAAGCGGCGCGATCCTCAGCGGCTCCTGGGCGATGGTGACCGATCACGCAGAATGGAGTGAGCGCAGCGCCGCATGGGTGCGTGCGGCGGTTGATGCCCAACTGCCCCTGCTGGGCGTCTGCTACGGCCATCAGCTGATGGCCTACGCGCTGGGCGGGAAAGTGGCGGACAACCCCAACGGCTGGGAGCGCGGCCTGCTGCCGCTGGTGTGCGAAGCCGAGGCGCAGCGCGACGGGCTGCTGGCGGCTCTGCCCGCCCAGTTCAGCGCATGGCTGTCGCACCGCCAGTCGGTGATTACGCCACCGCCGCAGGCGCAGGTGCTGGCGAAATCAGACAAAGATGGCTGCCAGATCCTGCGCTATTCACCGCAGGCGCTGTCAGTGCAGTTCCATCCAGAGTTCTCGCGCCGCATTATGAACGCCTGCCTGCCGCAGGAGGCCAGCGACGATGGCGCGGATGTCGAGGGTATCGACTGGGCGCGCCAGCTGCTGGTGGCGTTCTGGCAGCAGACGCGCCCACAGGCGAGTCAGGCTCAGGGCGCATAACCGCGCGTGCAGCGATAGACCCAGGCGGGCGGCACGTTTTTCAACACCCGCTGGCGCTGCCAGATAAAGTAGCGCGACAGGTCGGGCTGGGTGAGCGAGGTGTACTGAAACTGCACAAATACGCCGTCCGGGCCGAGCGCGTTANATACCGCGCGCAAAATCGTGTCGCGCAGCTCGGGCGGCAGTGAGAGCAGCGGCAGGCCGGAAAAAACCGCATCATATCTCCCGTTCAGGTACTCCGCCGAGCAGGTGCGTACCGTCACGCGCGCATCCTCCAGCGCGCGCAGCTTTTCCGCCAGCGGCGCGCTGATCTCAAACACATCCAGTTCCGCCTGCGGCTGCATACGATCTAGCAGATGACGCGTCAGCACGCCGTCGCCCGCACCCAGTTCAGCGACGCGCAACGTGCTGTCCCAGCAGACGCTGTCACTCATGGCGCGACACAGCGCCGCCGAGGAGGGCGTAATGCTGCCCATCTTGCGCGGATGGCGAATAAACTGATGAATAAAGTCCACTTTTGCGCGCATAAGGGTAAAAGCCGAAGCCAGCATGTCACTCTCCTGTCAATAACCTCTTCTATTGACCCTTGTTCTGCGTGAGGTTTCGCTACCCGGCTTATTCTCAGAATTATCTGTGCGGGCAGACGGCGCGCTTTTCCTCTGTGGCGGTCACAGTTTCCGACAGCAACATCTGACAGGCTAGGTTTGTTCATTCATTGTTAACAGCAAGTTTCATTGTTGTTTCAATACCTATCCTGCAAGGAGATCCACCATGCGTTACGCCTCTCCCGGAGAACAGGGTTCTCTGATTAAGCTGCAAAAAAACTACGGCAACTTTATCAATGGTGAATTTGTTGAGCCGGTGAACGGCAACTATTTCACCAATACCTCGCCGGTTAACGGCTCGGTGGCCGGCGAGTTTCCCCGTTCCGACAAGGCGGATGTGGATAATGCCGTCGCTGCGGCGCAGGCCGCTGCCGATGCCTGGGGCAAAACCTCACCTCAGAATCGTGCGCTGGCATTGCTGAAGATCGCTGACCGGCTGGAGCAAAATCTTGAATATCTGGCGGTGAATGAGACCTGGGATAACGGCAAGCCGGTGCGCGAAACCCTGGCCGCCGATATGCCACTGGCGGTGGATCACTTCCGCTATTTTGCGGGCTGCGTGCGGGCACAGGAAGGCACGGCGGCTGAGATTGACGAGTTCACCGCCGCCTACCATTTCCATGAGCCGCTGGGCGTGGTGGCGCAGATTATCCCGTGGAACTTCCCGCTGCTGATGGCGGCGTGGAAGCTGGCTCCAGCGCTGGGCGCGGGCAACTGCGTGGTGCTGAAACCGGCCGAGCAGACGCCGCTCAGCATTACGCTGTTCGTCGAGTTGATTAAGGATCTGCTGCCACCGGGCGTGGTGAATGTGGTGCACGGCTACGGCAAAGAGGCGGGCGAAGCGCTGGCGTCTCATCCCGGCATCGCCAAGGTGGCCTTTACCGGTTCGACCGCGACCGGCGGCCATATCCTGGAACTGGCGGCGAAAAGCCTGATCCCCTCTACCGTTGAGCTGGGCGGCAAATCCCCGAATATCTTCTTTGAAGACATCATGCAGGCGGAAGAGAGCTTTATCGACAAGGCCGCAGAAGGCCTGGTGCTCGGCTTCCTCAATCAGGGCGAAGTCTGTACCTGCCCGTCGCGCGCGCTGGTGCAGGAGTCGATCTTTGAGCCCTTTATGGCGGCGGTGATGAAGCGCATTAAAACCATCAAGCGCGGCGATCCAATGGACAGCGAAACCATGGTCGGCGCGCAGGCGTCGCAGCAGCAGTTCGACAAAATCCTCTCTTATCTGGAGATTGCCCAGCAGGAAGGTGCAGAAGTGCTGACCGGCGGCGGCGTAGAGAAGCTGGAGGGGCACCTCGCCAGCGGCTATTACATCCAGCCGACGCTGCTGAAGGGCAATAACAGCATGCGTGTCTTCCAGGAAGAAATTTTCGGGCCGGTGATTGGTATCACCACCTTTAAAGATGAGGCGGAAGCGGTTGCTATCGCCAACGACTCCATTTACGGGTTGGGCGCCGGCGTCTGGACGCGCGATATTAACCGCGCCTACCGCGTGGGCCGCGCCATTAAGGCAGGGCGCGTCTGGACCAACTGCTATCACCTCTATCCGGCGCACGCCGCTTTTGGCGGCTACAAAAAATCGGGCATCGGGCGTGAGACGCACAAGATGATGCTGGACCACTATCAGCAGACTAAAAACCTGCTGGTGAGCTACAGCGTGCAGCCACTCGGTTTCTTCTGATTTAGCACATTGCGGCGTGTTGCTGGCTGGGCAACACGCCGTTTTTGTTTCATATTTATCCCGGCATATTTAGCGTTTTTTCGACCCATTATTAACTGTCATAACAGCGTAAGATTGCTGTGGCATGGTCAGGACGGTGGTTCCTGACAGGCCAGAGGCCGAACTGAATAAGGAATGTTGATGAACGAATTCTATAACGTACTGACTGAACACGACGACGTGCTGGATGGGCTGGAGAACAGCATTATTGCGGTTAACCTGCCGGATCGTCAGGCGGTCTATATGATCGATCGCGACGATGCCGATCTGCTGGCGGAGGCGCGCGATACGCTGCGCCATAAGACAACGTTCTGGTAAGCCTCAGGCGTATAAAACCAGCAGGTCATTTCTGAAACCGGTTCTTACAGGCAACGGAAAAGTTTAGGAAGCGAATGGGTCGGTTCTGGGAGCAAAGCGTCCCGCGACAAGGACAAAAACGTAGGGAGCGTTTTTGAACAGCGCAGAGCGCTGGCCCGTTTAGGGCGCACCTCAGGGATGAGGTGCGTGTCCGCGCGGGCCGAGCGAGCAGGGATGCGAAAAGCGCCTTTGCGATCGAACCTACCCATTCGCGCAAGCGCCTTAGCGACAAACCCCACCTGAAAACAGCTAACTGTGCTATTTCACGCAGCGCGCGCAGGTGCTGTCCTGAATCTGTTTAAAGAAGTCATTGCCCTTGTCATCCACCAGGATAAACGCCGGGAAATTCTCCACCTCAATCTTCCAGATCGCTTCCATACCCAGTTCGGCATACTCCACGCATTCCAGCTTCTTAATGCTCTGCTGCGCCAGCACCGCCGCCGGGCCACCGATGCTGCCCAGATAGAAGCCACCATGTTTATGGCACGCGTCTGTCACCTGCTGGCTGCGGTTGCCTTTCGCCAGCATAATCATGCTGCCGCCGTNCGACTGCAACAGATCNACATAGGAATCCATACGGCCTGCCGTCGTCGGGCCAAGCGAGCCAGAGGCATAGCCTGCCGGGGTCTTCGCCGGGCCTGCATAGTAGATCGGATGATCTTTCACGTACTGCGGCAGACCTTCGCCGTTATCGATGCGCTCTTTCAGCTTCGCGTGGGCGATATCGCGCGCCACAATAATCGTGCCGCTCAGCGACAGGCGGGTAGAAACCGGGAACGCTGACAGCTGCGCCAGAATTTCACTCATCGGACGGTTAAGATCAACGCTCACCACGCCGCCTTCGCCCTGTTGACGCAAGGCTTCGGGAATATACTGCGCCGGATTATCCTCCAGCTTCTCAATCCAGATGCCGTCGCGGTTAATCTTCGCTTTGATATTGCGGTCGGCAGAACAGGAAACGCCCATACCCACCGGACAGGATGCGCCGTGACGCGGCAGGCGCACCACGCGGATATCGTGCGCGAAATATTTGCCGCCAAACTGCGCGCCCAGACCGAGCTGCTGCGCCGCTTCCAGCAACTCCTGCTCCAGCGCCACATCGCGGAACGCCTGGCCATGCTCGTTGCCGACGGTTGGCAGGGAATCGTAGTAGTGCGTTGAGGCCAGCTTCACGGTTTTCAGCGTGCTCTCTGCGGAGGTACCGCCAATCACAAACGCGATATGGTAGGGCGGGCAGGCAGCCGTGCCGAGCGACATCATCTTATCGACCAGATAGTTCTTCAGCTTGCCGGGGCTAAGCAGCGCTTTGGTCTCCTGGTAGAGGTAGGTTTTGTTGGCGGAGCCGCCGCCTTTAGCGATGCAGAGAAACTTATACTCATCGCCATCGGTGCTGTAGAGATCGATCTGCGCAGGCAGGTTGGTGCCGGTATTCACCTCGTTGTACATATCGAGCGCAGCGTTCTGTGAGTAGCGCAGGTTATCTTCAATAAAAGTGTTATAGACGCCCTGCGACAGCGCAGCTTCATCGCCGCCGCCGGTCCAGACGCGCTGGCCTTTCTTGCCCATGATGATCGCCGTGCCGGTATCCTGGCAGGTTGGCAGCACGCCTTTCGCGGCGATTTCTGAGTTGCGCAGGAACTGGAGCGCGACATATTTATCATTTTCGCTCGCCTCATCATCCGCCAGGATAGAAGCAACCTGCTGCTGATGCGCCGGACGCAGCATAAAAGAGGCATCGTGGAACGCCTGCTGCGCCAGCAGCGTCAGCGCTTTGGGATCGACCTTCAACACCTCTTCGCCGTCGAAGCTGGCAACGGAAACGTGCTCGCGGGTCAGTAGATAGTACTGGGTATCATCGTGGGACAGCGGAAAGGGTTCTTGGTAGTAGAAAGGTTTGTTCGACATCTCGGCTCACTTAACAATGCGTTGCTGGCTCGCACTGTGCGAGACAGACAGCCGCAAATATTGTTGGTTTTTATTTCGTCAGCCGCGCGGGACGCGGCTGACGTAAGCAGAAGGGAAAAGATTTTACACTTTATTAACCTGATTCGTCGCCTGATTTAGTAGAGCATCTCCATCCACGGATAGGCGATCACCATCAGCAGCACCAGGAACAGCAGACCGAAGATGGTGCCAAGACGCCAGTAGTCTTTGGTAGGCAGGTAGCCGCTGCCGTAGTAAATCGGGCTAGGGCCGGTGCCATAAGGGGTGATAATGCCCATCAGGCCCAGTGAGGTACAGAGCATCAGGCAGAACACCGGCATATTGATGCCTGGAATTGAGGCGGCAATAGTCAGCATCGCAGGCAGCAGCGCGGTGGTGTGCGCCGTGGTGCTGGCAAACAGGTAGTGCAGCAGATAGAANGCGATCAGCAGGACAACGGCNGAGATTTGCGGATCGTAGCCCTGCAGCAGCATGCCGCCTTCTTTACCCAGCCAGGCGATAAAGCCAACGCGGGCCAGACCATCTGCCAGCGCCACCAGCGTGGCGAACCAGGCAAAGGTATTCCACGCAGCTTTATTGCTGACGATGTCATTCCAGTTCAGCACGCCGGTCCACAGCATCAGCACAATCACCAGCAGCGCGGCCATGGCCGGTTCAATCCAGGCGGTGGCGAAAATCCACATCAGCAGGGCGCACACCACAAAGATCAGCAGCAGGATTTCATTGCGCGACAGCTTGCCCAGCTTTTGCAGTTCAGCGTTGGCCCAGCGCGGTACTTCATCATTCACTTTCACTTCAGGCGGATAGAGCCAGTAAGCCAGCAGCGGCATGATCAAAATCAGCAGCACGCCGAGCGGCAGGAAGGCGATAAACCACATGCCCCAGGAGATATCGAAGCCGACAATGCTTTTCACCAGCGCCAGTGCCAGCAGGTTCGGGGCCAGCGCCGACAGAAACATTGAGCTGGTGATACAGGCGGCGGTGATGGCGACCCACATCAGATAGGAACCAATGCGACGCGCGCTGGGATCGTTGGGCTTCGACCCGTAGAGCGGCGGCAGGTTTGCGATAATCGGGTAGATGGTGCCGCCGCTGCGTGCGGTATTTGACGGCGTAAAGGGCGCCAGCAACAGGTCAGCGAAGGTGATGGCGTAGCCGAGCGTCAGGCTGCGGCGGCCAAGATATTTGACCAAGATTAGCGCCAGCCGGCGGCCAAACTGGGTTTTGTCGTAGCCGGCGGCAAACATAAAGGCGCCGAAAATCAGCCATACGGTAGAGTTGCCGAAGCCGCTGACGCCCCACTTAAACGCCTCGGATGCGACTTTAAAGCCCGGTTTTGCCAGCTCGGCTGGGCTGAACAGCACAAACTGGCTGAACAGGGCGATGATGACAACACCTGTCAGGCCGATGACCGCGCCCGGCAGCGGCTCAAAAATCAAACCGACAATGACGCCAACAAAAATGGCAAAGAAGTGCCAGGCATAAGGCTCGAGACCTGCGGGCGTCGGCACCAGCAACAGCAGCACGGCAACGATGATGGGAAGGGCCAGCATAAGCCAGCGTTTATGTTGTCCCGGCGGCGGGACGGGCGCCGTTGGCGCGGCTTCTTTCAGCGTCGTTTTCATGTTCATAGTAGTGGTCTGCAAGTTATAAAGAAAAGAATTCAGGGTTTGTTGAGGTGCGGTTTATTAATTTTTTTGCCCCCAGCCTTCCTCATCAAAACCTTATTGAATAACGCCTTTACATAACAACTTTATTAAATAAACTTTTGCAGTCTGGCTATATGATGCGCTTGTCATAATAGTAAATTTTGATCTGGATCAAAGAGTGCGTTATGCCTTTTTTCTTTCTTTATCGCTTTAAATGGCTGACAGGCGCAGTAAGAAAAATCCGTATGGCCAATATGACTTTTAGTGCGTTTTTATGTAAATGGATATGTTTTCAACATGCTGATTTTGAAGGGTTAATTTTTAAAATTAACAATTATTTGATTTTTCCAGCGCTTTCGCTAACATTACTATAACCAAAAGTCTGAGCATTGCAAAATAAATTACTCCGTTTCTTAAAAAGTTTTATAACTATATTCATTGCTTTTGTATCTAAAGTAACTGTTATATTAGTGGCATGAAGTCGGACCTTTTAATAAGCATCAGGAAGCCCCGTCCGCAAAGATTTTGCAGCTTTTTAAATTCCGGAGTTAATCTAGATGAATACTCGCACCCCGCTTTTAAATCCACTTTCATTGCCTAACGGCCTCGTATTAAAAAATCGGCTGGTTATGGCCCCAATGACGACCTGTACCGGTTTTTACGACGGCACCGTCACCAGTGAATTAGTGGAGTACTATCGCGCGCGCGCAGGCACTCTTGGGACGGTGATCGTCGAGTGCTGCTTTATTGATGCTAAAGGCCCGGCCTTCCCTGGCGCGATCGCCATCGACAACGACAACAAGATCCCCGGCCTTGCCAGGATCGCGGACGCGATCAAATCACAGGGTTCCACGGCGATTTTGCAGATTTACCACGGCGGCCGTATGGTGGAGCCGGAGCTGATTGGCGGCAAAACGCCGGTCGGTCCCAGCGCTATCGCTGCGCCACGCGAAGGCGCAACCACGCCGCAGGCGCTGACGGCTGATGAAGTCGACGTGATGATCACTAAATTCGGCGATGCGGTGAACCGCGCCATCAAGGCCGGTTTTGACGGTGTCGAGATCCACGGTGCCAACACCTACCTGATCCAGCAGTTCTATTCACCCAACTCTAACCAGCGCGATGACAAGTGGGGCGGCAGCCGCGAAAACCGCGCCCGTTTCCCGCTGGCAGTGCTCGATATTGCCCACAAGATGGCGGAGCGCATCGCGCATAACACCTTCGTTATCGGCTATCGCTTCTCGCCGGAAGAGATCGAAGTGCCGGGCATTCGCTTCGCGGATACCCTCTATCTGCTGGAAAAACTGGCGGAGCGCGGCCTGGACTATGTCCACTTCTCGGTTGGCCAGCTGCTGCGTCCTTCCATTGTCGATACGCGCGATCCCACGCCCCTGATCGACAAATACATCGCGCAACGTTCCGAGCGGCTGGCAAAAGTGCCGGTGATCGGCGTAGGCGGGGTGGTGAATAAGTCGGACGCCGAGATGGCGCTGGCGCACGGCTACGATTTAGTGGCGATTGGTAAAGCCTGTATCGCCTACCCGGACTGGGCAGATCGCGTGCTGAACAACGAGCAGCTTGACCTGTTTATCGACAGCACCCAGCGTGAAGCCCTGAAAATCCCGGAACCGCTGTGGCGCTTCTCGCTGGTGGACGCGATGATCCGCGAAGTCAGCGCGCCCGGACGTAAATATAAGGCCGGTGTCTACCAGGAGAAAGTGGAGGCGGAAGCGCTGAAGCTGAAGATCAACGTCACGCTGGATACTGACCGTATTACCGACATTTCTATGGTGCCGGACGACACGCTCGACGTCGACTTCACCGCCACCTTTGAGAGCCTGCGTAACCGCATGCTGGTCGCCAACAGCCCGCACGTTGATGCTATTACCGGCGCCACCACGCAGAGTGAGGCGCTGAAAAAAGCGGTGTCGCGCGCGCTCTCCACCTCCAGCAAAGAGTATGTGATCGAAGAGGGCGGCAACCCGTCCGCGCCGCAGAACTACGACGTGGTGGTGATCGGCAGCGGCGGTGCAGGCCTGGCGGCGGCAATTCAGGCGCATGACGAAGGCGCACGCGTGGTAATCATTGAAAAAATGCCGACCATTGGCGGCAACACCATTAAGGCGTCGGTGGGCATGAACGCGGCGGAAACGCGCTTCCAGGCGATGAAGGGCATTAAGGACAGCAAAGAGCTGTTCTATCAGGAGACGCTGAAAGGCGGCAAAAACAAAAACAACCCGGTGCTGCTGCGCGAGTTTGTCGAGCTGGCCCCAGAGGCCATCGACTGGCTGGCCGATCACGGCATCGAGCTGAACGATATTACCATTACCGGCGGCATGAGCATCGACCGCACGCACCGTCCAGCGGATCGCTCAGCGGTCGGCGGCTACCTGATCAGCGGCCTGGTGAAAAACATCAACAAGCGCAATATCGAAGTGCTGCTGGATACCTCGGTGGCGGAAATTCTCTCTGAAAACGGCGCGGTAACGGGCGTGAAGGTCGTCGATGAGTATTACGACAGCCGTATCCTGAATGCGAAGAGCGTTATCGTCGCGACCGGCGGCTTCAGCGCCAACCGCGAAATGGTGGTGAAATACCGCCCTGAGCTGGATGGCTTTGTCACCACTAACCACAAAGGCGCGACCGGCAGCGGTATCGCCATGCTGCAACAGCTGGGCGCAGACACCGTCGATATGGGCGAAATCCAGATCCATCCAACCGTGGAACAGACCACCTCCTATCTGATTTCAGAGTCGATTCGCGGTGGCGGTGCAATTCTGGTGTCGCAGGCGGGCAAGCGCTTCTTCAACGAGATGGAGACCCGCGACAAAGTATCAGCGGAAATTATTGCCTTGCCAGAGAAGAGTGCCTGGGTGGTGTTCGATGAGCAGGTGCGCCAGAACAACAAAGCCGCGGATGAGTATATCGCCAAAGGCTTTGTTATCAGCGCGCCAACCGTGGGCGAGCTGGCGGTGAAGCTCAATATGGAGCACACCACGCTGGAAGAGACGCTGGGGCGCTATAACGATTTTGTGGTGAACCAGAAAGATGAGGACTTTGGCCGGACGACCGCGCTGCGCCATCCGCTCAATCAGGGACCTTTCTATGCGATCCGTGTCGCGCCTGGCGTCCACCACACCATGGGTGGCGTGACCATCAACACCGATACTGCNGTGCTCGACAGCAACAAACAGGTCATTCGTGGCGCATGGGCAGCCGGTGAGGTGGTCGGCGGCATCCACGGCGCTAACCGCATCGGCGGCAACGCCGTGGCAGATATTATTATCTTCGGCCTGGTTGCCGGTCGTAACGCAGCGGCATTAGCGCGCGCCTGACGAACGGCGCGCTCAGCATATCCCCTTCAACCCTCAAAGCGGTGCCCAGGCACCGCTTTTCTTATCTGTTATCTGAGGCACCTATGTCAGCTGATGAAGGCGTTTACGCCTGGTCCGCCGTATTAATGGGCTCACCCATTCTCCTCAAACTTTTTGACGACAANGCGACGCTCGCCGCCCAGGTATTCCGCCTGATCCGNCACCAGGAAAATATCCTGACGGTTAACCGCGCGCACTCTGAGGTGATGGCCGTTAACCACGCGGCGGGCAAAGCGGCAGTGAGCGTCAGCCGCGAAGTGTTCGACCTGATCCAGTGCGCGCATCAGGTAAGCCTGCTGCCGGACAGCCTGTTCAATTTCACCATCGGCCCGCTGGTGAAGCGCTGGAAGATTGGCTTTCAGGGCAATAGCGTGCCGCCGCATCATGAGCTGGCGCGGCTGATCACGCTAACCGATCCGCACCAGGTGGAGCTGGACCCTGCGCGGCTCAGCGTGTTTCTGCGCCAGCCGGGAATGGAGATCGATCTTGGCGCGATCGCCAAAGGCTATATCGCCGATGTGGTACGCGGCTTTTTACGCCACCAGAAAGTGGAAAGGGCGCTGATCAATCTCGGCGGTAACGTGCAGACGCTCGGCGCGCCGCCCCATTCGGCTGGCTGGTCTGTTGGCCTGAAAACGCCTTTCAGCCATAGCGACGCGCTGATCGGCGTGATTGACGTTGTCGGCAAGTCGGTAGTGACCTCTGGCGTGTATGAGCGCTATTTCGAACGGGACGGGCGCTGCTATCACCATATCCTCGATGCGCGCAGCGGCTATCCGCTGGATAACGAGCTGCTGAGCGTCACGGTGATTTCCGACCGCTCGCTGGATGGCGACATCTATACCACGCTGCTCTATGGCCTGGGCGTGGAACAGGGCCTCATTGCGCTGCGCGACATACCGCACATTGAGGCCATATTTGTCACGCGCGACGATGAGGTTATCTGCTCCTCGTCGCGCCAGTTCGCTTTCAGGCTGCTCGACAGCTGTTACCGGCTGGTTACTGACAGTACTGCCTGAGCAGCGAGTGATATTCAGGCTGCAAGCGGTAGCGATAGACCGGACGGCCGGTCGCGCCGTAGTGGATGCTGGTAAACAGGATATTGATCTGCGCCAGCCAGATTAGGTATTTGCGGCAGGAGACGCGCGAGATATTCACTTCCGCCGCCAGCTCATCGGTGGAAAATTCACTGCCGGGATGGGCATCAATCCACTGGCAGAGCGTGCGCAGCGTCTGTGGCGTCAGGCCTTTCGGCAGCCGTTTGCTGTCATTGCTGGCGGGTGGGTTGCCATGGATCAGCTGGTCAACTTCCGCCTGCTGATAGTAAAGATGGTTGTCCATGAGCGACTTTTTCTGCCGCCAGTTGGTCAGCGCTTCCTCAAAGCGTGGGAACTGGAAAGGCTTGATCAGGTAATCCACCACGCCGTAGTGCAGCGACGTTTTGATGGTGGCCGCATCGGCAGCGGAGGAGATAATGATCACCTCGACGGGCTGTTTCGCCTCACGCAACTCGGGCAGCAGATCCAGCCCGTTCTCATGCTGTAAGTAGATATCCAGCAGCACCAGATCCACAGCGGGCTCGCCGTGTAAAATCATCTCTTTCGCCTGCTGTAGCGTGGAGGCCGTGCCGACGCAGTGGAAGCCCGGCACCTGTCCGACATACACGCGATTCAGCTCGGCGACCATGGCGTCATCATCGACCACTAACACATTGATCATGCGGTTTTGTTTCCTCCATCCCAGGGAAGTTGTACAAAAAATTGGGTAAACACGCCGGGTTCCGACTCTACGCTCACGCTGCCGCCAAGGCTCTCTGTCTGCTGCTTTAGCAGATAAAGCCCAACGCCGCGATCTTCACCTTTTGTAGACACGCCTTTTTCAAAGATAGCATTCAGCTGTTCAGCCGGGATGCCGGGACCGTCATCGCTGACCTCACAGGCCAGCCAGCCGTTCTGGTAGTGCAGCATAACGTGAATGTCACCGTCGGTTTCACTGCCCAGCGCATCAAGCGCGTTTTCGATCAGATTGCCCAGTACGGTAATCAGCGCCGCGATCTGCTGCTCATTGCCGATGTCGGGCAAAAAGCTGGCGTCGCTCAGCGTCAGGCGATGGCCGCTGTCGGAGGCGCGGTTGATTTTACTCAGCAGGAAGCCCGCGATGACCGGCGATTTGATCTTGTCGAGCAGCGAACCAATCTCAGTCTGGTAGTTGTTCGCTGTTTTTAAGATATAGGCTTCGACCTGCGCATAGTTTTTCATGTGCAGCAGGCCAAGAATGACGTGCAGCTTGTTCATAAATTCATGCGAGCGTTCTCGCAGCGCGTCGACGTAGTTTACCATGCCGCTCAGGCGCTGTAGCAGCTGGCTGATTTCGGTTTTATCCCTGAACGTGCACACCGCGCCGATCAGCCGCTGCTGGCTGTAGACCGGGACAGTATTGCTTAGCAGGACGTGGCCGTTGATGTTCAGCTCTTCGTCGCGCCGTGCGCGGCCGGAGCGCAGCGTCTCCAGCAGCTGGGCATGGATAACGCTGGTCTCGTCCATGCTGTTGGTGGTGCTGTCTGTCAGGAGTTTCTGCGCGGCCTCGTTGATCAGCGAGACTTCCGCATCCGCGTCAACGGCAATCACGCCCTCTTTGATCGAATGCAAAATCGCCTGGCGCTGCTCGAACAGCGAGGAGATCTCCCTCGGTTCAAGCCCGAACAGGATACGCTTCAGGGTTTTCACCAGCGCCAGCGTACCCAGCGTGCCGGCCAGTGCGCCGATCAAAATCGTCCAGATAATGCTCCAGCGGCTCTGGTTGATTTGGTCACTGACCGCCTCCAGCGAGATACCTATCGAAACCACGCCAATTTGCTGATGCTGCGCGTTGTAGACCGGCGTAAAGACGCGCAGCGCCTCGGCCAGCGAGCCGCGATTGACCGAGACGTTCTCCTTGCCCTCAAGCGCAGGGAGAATATCGTTGCCGATAAACTTCTGGCCGATCAGGGCGGGGTTGAGGTGCGAATAGCGGATGCTATGCATATTGGTCACCACTACAAACAGCAGGTTATTGTGCTGCTGCGCCGCGCGCGCAATGGGCTGGATAATATTCGCATCAGGTGAGCCGCTGAGCGCCTGCTGGATATCAGGGACGTCCGCCAGCGTGCGCGCCACCGCCATCGCTTTATCTTCCAGCTGATTTTGCGTTGCGCTGCCGATCTGGAAGAAATAGAGCAGGTGGACGCTGAGCAGCACGAAGGTCACGACCGCGCCAATCATCAGCGTGACGAGCGTGCTCAGCTTCATATGTTTTTTGCGGGTCAGGGTGCTTTGCGGTGTGTCGCGCATCGTCGTGCCTTCCGGGATCAGGGTGGGCTATTATCGCTTTCTGGGCGGGTTTGCAAAGGGGTTTAGTGCGAGGAAAGTTGAGTATACGCTCGACCAGCAACCCTCAGAGGGAAATAATGAATGGTCAGGACACAACGCGAGCAGTCGATAAGAACATGCTGACTCGCTTGTTAATGCTTTATCTCTGGAAAACCAGTGCTCTTAGTTACAGCATACTGTTAGTCATTACCCGCTGAGACCGTGCCAGGATGGTATCGTTTACCAGAATAAAATGGCGGGATTTCAGTCAGGGTGTCCATGCAAATCCCATCGCGCGTGTCCCATTACCGCGTATACGCATCGAATGCCAAATGCAGGAGATCTGGCTCGTTTATCTGTCCGGGTAAGAACAATACAGTAATAAAAAATCCACGCATGCGCGTGGATTTTAAGGGAAGAGTTGCTCTGAATGAGATACGAAAATCTCACCCGTTTAGATATTAGACGTTAAACAAGAAGTTCATCACGTCGCCATCTTTAACGATGTACTCTTTCCCTTCTGAACGCATCTTGCCCGCTTCTTTCGCGCCTTGCTCGCCTTTAAACGCCACAAAGTCGTCAAACGCGATGGTCTGTGCGCGGATAAAACCTTTCTCGAAGTCAGTATGAATTTTACCGGCCGCCTGCGGTGCGGTTGCGCCAACCGGGATAGTCCAGGCACGCACTTCTTTCACGCCAGCGGTGAAATAGGTTTGCAGGTTCAGCAGCGCATAACCCGCGCGGATCACGCGGTTCAGGCCCGGCTCTTCCAGGCCCAGCTCGGCCATAAACTCAGCGCGATCTTCGTCGTCCAGCTCGGCGATATCTGACTCTACCGCTGCACAGACCGGGACAACGACCGAACCTTCCGCTTCAGCAATCGCACGTACCTGATCGAGATACGGGTTGTTCTCAAAACCGTCTTCATTGACGTTGGCGATGTACATGGTCGGCTTCAGCGTCAGGAAGCTCAGGTAGCGGATTGCCGCTTTTTCGTCAGCATCCAGCTTCAGCGCGCGCAGCATACCGGCGTTTTCCAGATGCGGCAGGCACTTCTCCAGCGCGGCCAGCTCAGCTTTAGCGTCTTTATCGCCGCCTTTGGCTTTCTTCTGCACGCGCTGGATGGCGCGCTCGCAGGTTTCCAGATCGGAGAGCGCCAGCTCGGTGTTGATCACGTCGATATCTTCCGCCGGGTCCACTTTGCCCGCAACGTGAATGATGTTCTCATTCTCGAAGCAGCGGACAACGTGACCGATCGCTTCGGTTTCACGGATATTGGTCAGGAACTGGTTGCCCAGACCTTCGCCTTTTGACGCGCCTTTAACCAGGCCCGCGATATCAACGAACTCCATGGTGGTCGGCACCAGACGCTGCGGTTTGACGATCTCCGCCAGCTGATCAAGGCGCGGATCCGGCATTGGCACCACGCCGGTGTTGGGCTCAATGGTGCAGAAGGGGAAGTTAGCCGCTTCGATGCCCGCTTTAGTCAGCGCGTTGAACAGGGTGGATTTACCGACGTT
>Ga0058692_1000173_pt1 | contig 39993 bp, 48 predicted proteins | sample AgamicAtAmrz_FD_55216 | JGI IMG/M metagenome (GOLD analysis project Ga0058692, IMG submission 55216) | Agave microbial communities from Guanajuato, Mexico - At.Am.rz | ecosystem: Host-associated > Plants > Roots > Rhizosphere | place: Guanajato, Mexico | collected 2012-06-07 | reverse complement strand
CGAGCAACCATGATGCCGTCAGAAGCTTCGAGGATTTCGTCGAAGTTGTTCAGGCCTTCCTGGTTTTCGATTTTGGAGATGATCTGGATGTTTTCGCCGCCGTGCGCTTTCAGATGCTCACGGATTTCAACCACGTCGGAACGTTTACGGATGAAGGATGCCGCAACGAAATCAACGCCTTGCTCACAGCCAAAGATCAGGTCTTGCTTGTCTTTTTCAGCCAGCGCCGGCAGCGCGATGGAAACGCCTGGCAGGTTAACGCCTTTGTTTTCGCCCAGGTCGCCGTTGTTCAGAACCTTACAGATAACTTTGTTACCTTCGATTGCGGTAACTTCCATGCCGATCAGACCATCGTCCACCAGAACGGTGTTGCCGACGCTCAGATCATTGGTGAAACCTTCATAGGTCACAGCAACAGTGTCGGCATTGCCGACCACGGATTTGTCAGTGGTGAAGGTGAAGGTCTGACCCGCTTTCAGGGAGACGTCATTGCCACCTTCCAGCTTGATGGTGCGGATTTCCGGGCCTTTGGTGTCCAGCAGAATTGCCGCTTTTTTACCGGTTTTGCTCAATACGTTGCGCAGGTTTTTGATGCGCTGGCCGTGTTCAGCATAGTCACCGTGAGAGAAGTTTAANCGCATGACGTTCATGCCCGCGTCCAGCATTTTCGCCAGCATCTCTTCGGATTCGGTTTTCGGACCGATGGTGCAAACAATTTTGGTCTTTTTCATGACAGTTCTGGTCTTTAAGTTTGAGTTGAGAAGGATTGGGAATTCACGCTCCGGCTGGCGCGCAATGGCCCCGGAGTCAAACCTGTGTTACGAAAAGAGCGATGCCACTGCCTAAGGATAGGTGACATCAAAAAAGCGTGCAGAGTAATGTGTGCCTGAGTTTCAGCCCAACAGGGAAAAGTATGATTTAAGTTTGGTGTTTTACAGTTCAATCAGCTGAAACCATTCAAGAGTGAATAGGCCGGCATTATACGCCAATTTTCAGCGAAAAGGAAAATGAAAACGGTGTTTCAAAAATCATCTGTGCAGTTTCACAACGAAGTGTTATCAACGTGTTAAGTTCGCCCAAAAATAAAATCCGCAGATTTACCGCCAAAATTGCACTTTTACCGCCAAATGGATAAAAGCAGGGGTAATCTGCGACCCGGATTCACAAATTTGAACGTATAAAATATCAACAAGTGAAACACGTTAAGTGTGCACGCTGTAACGTTTTAGCGATGTTATTTAGCGATTGAGGATACGTAATGCCTGTTCGTGCAAAAAAGGGCAGCCGGAAGCAAGGATATGACCGCCTGATTCCGGTCTCCCGCCGTCTAATGTTGTCACTACGCCGCCTGCCTGTTCGATAATGGGGACCAGCGCCACAATGTCATATGGTTGCAACGCATATTCCAGACACAGATCAATCTGCCCGGCAGCGAGCATGGCCATCGCGTAGCATTCACCGCCGTAGCGGATCATCAGCGTACTCGCTTCCAGTGCAGCAAAATTGATTGCCGGGAAACGCGACACGGGTTCAGGCGAGGTGGTGTGGAAAATGGCCTGCTCAAGCGCGATTCCCCGGCGCGTCTGTAGCTGCGTCGTGCCCTGCGGCCCCTGATGCCACGCCTGCTCGCCATCGGCCCAGAAACGTTCGCGGGTGAAGGGTTGGTCCATCATGCCGATACGCGCGCGGCCTTCAACTGTCAGGCCAATCAACGTTCCCCAGACTGGCAAACCGCAGAGAAAAGGGCGCGTGCCATCAACCGGGTCCAGTACCCACTGCAACGGGCCAGAACCCGTCACCCCGAACTCTTCGCCCATAATGGCGTGTTCCGGATAGCGGGCGGTGATGATGTCGCGCATTACGCGCTCCGCCTCGCGATCGGCGTCGGTTACCGGGTCGAAGCGAAACCCCTCTTTGGGTTTGCTGCCGACATGCAGATTGGTTTGCGCGCGAAAACGCGGCAGTGTCTGTTGATCTGCCGCATCGGCCAGTTCATGCAAAAAAGCGCTATCAGGCACAATATGATTCATTGCGTAACTCTCCGGTGTCTTGTTTGAACGCTGAAAGTGGATTTTCCGAACCTTGAATCTCTGGTTGTAGCATAACCCAATGACAGATTATTGATTGTATACAATAAAGATTGCATACATAGCGGCTTATATGTATTTTTATGCACATAATTTGCATAAAAAGGTGGTGTGTATGTTCAGGAAGTGGATGCAGGCAGGTTGTCTTTTTGCTGCGCTGGCGAGCAGTGCGTTTGCTGCCCAGCAAACTTACGTGGTGGGCGCTGGGGGAACTTATCGTCCGTTCGAGTTTGAAAACAGCCAGAAGCAGTTAGAAGGCTTTGATATCGACATCATTAAAGCCATCGCCAAAGCCGAGGATTTTAATATCAAGCTGATCAACACGCCGTGGGAAGGGATCTTCGCCACGCTGGGCTCCGGCGATCGCGACATCATTATTTCCGGCATTACCATTACCGACAAACGTAAGCAGATGGTTGATTTTTCCGCGCCTTACTTCCCGGCGGAGCAGTCGATCGTGGTTCCGGCCAGCTCAAAAGTGACCTCTCTGGCGTCACTGAAAGATGAAAAAGTCGGCGTAGTGAACTCCAGCACCGGCGATATCGTGGTTTCAGACGTGTTGGGGAAAAACAGCACGGCGATTAAACGCTTTGATAACACGCCGCTGATGCTGCAAGAGTTATTCGAAGATGGCGTCAGCGCGGCCGTGGGCGATGTGGGCGTGGTGAAGTATTACATCAAACAGCACCCGGAAAAACAGTTCAAACTGGTACCTGACGCGAAGTTTGAACGTCAATATTTTGGTATTGCGGTGGCAAAAGGGAATACCGAATTGCAGGCGAAAATTAACAGCGGCCTGAAGAAAATTGTGGCTGACGGTACCTACGCCAAAATTTATAAAACCTGGTTTGACGACCATGTGCCTGAATTGCCCGCGCAATAACACTTCGCTTCTTTTTTATTCCGGCTACCGTGAACATTCCGGTAGCCGTCATTTTTTCAGGAATGACTTATGTCGGGATTCCGTTGGGAAATAATCCAGGAGTACGCGCCGTTATTTATGGAAGGCGCCTGGATGACCATCAAATGCACGATTATCTGCGTTATTTTAGGCACGCTTTGGGGCCTCACGCTCGGCCTTGGCCGCATGGCGCAGGCTGAACATGGGCCGTGGAAATATGTATTGCGCTATCTGGTGCAATTTCCGGTGCGTTTTTATGTCAGCGCCATTCGTGGTACGCCGCTGTTTGTGCAGATTATGGTCGTACACTTTGCGCTGGTGCCGCTGTTCATTAACCCGCGTGACGGCATTCTGGTGACCAGTGGGATCATGAGCAGCGATCTGGCGCGAGGGTTGCGCTCCGACTATGGCGCGTTTCTCTCCTGTATCGTCGCTATTACGCTCAATGCCGGAGCCTACGTGTCGGAGATCTTCCGCGCGGGTATTCAGTCTGTCGATCGCGGGCAGATGGAAGCCTCCCGTGCGCTGGGTATGCCGTGGTGGAAGACGATGCGCAAAGTGATCCTGCCGCAGGCGTTCCGTCGCATTCTGCCGCCGCTGGGTAATAACGCCATTGCTATTGTTAAAGATTCATCACTGGCGTCAGCGATTGGTCTTGCGGATCTGGCCTATGCCGCCCGCACCGTTTCTGGTGCGTATGCCACCTACTGGGAACCCTATCTGACCATTTCGCTGGTCTACTGGGTGATCACCTTCCTGCTTGCGCAACTGGTTAATCGACTGGAAAAGAGGTTTGGCAAAAGTGATTCACATTAAAAACCTGCATAAACATTTTGGCGAAAGCCATGTGCTGCGCGGCATCACTTGCGATATCAAGCCGAAAGAAGTGGTGTGCGTGATTGGGCCGTCCGGCTCGGGGAAAAGTACCTTTCTGCGCTGTATGAACGGCCTGGAGTCGGTGAGCGAAGGTGTCGTTGAGGTTAACGGCTTTGCGATCCACAATCCGAAAACCGATATCAACAAGCTGCGCGAAAGCGTCGGCATGGTTTTCCAGCGTTTCAACTTGTTCCCGCATATGACAGTGCTGGACAATCTGACAATGGCGCCTGTGAACCTGAAGGGGATGAAACGCGCTGAGGCCGTTGCCCTGGCGGAGAACCTGCTGGCGAAAGTCGGGCTGAGCGATAAACGTGATGCCTGGCCGGCGAGTCTTTCCGGCGGGCAACAGCAGCGCGTGGCAATTGCCCGCGCGTTGGCGATGAATCCGGCGATTATGCTATTCGATGAGCCGACATCGGCGCTCGATCCGGAGCTGGTGGGTGATGTATTGCAGGTGATGAAAACGCTGGCGACGGAAGGGATGACGATGGTGATCGTCACTCATGAAATGGGCTTTGCCCGCGAAGTGGCGGATAGGGTGATATTCATCGACCAGGGCGTGATCCAGGAAGAGGGGCCGCCGCAGAAGATTTTCACCGCGCCCTCCAATCCCCGGACCGCCGCGTTCCTCAGTAAAGTTCTTTAACATCAAGCTCTCTGCGGAGGGCTTTTTTGTTTTCCGATGACAGAAAGTGCAAAGCGTGCGATCGAACGGCGGTGGATACTGCAACGCGCCATACTTGAACGACGGTGTGGGAGCAACAACAGGATCACAATCGGGTGTTATCACCTTTGTATCAAGCCTGAAGAATAAACGGAGAACAACCATGACGATGAAAGTCCTCGGCTATGCCGCACAGTCAAATAAAGCCCCGCTGGCGCCTTTCCATTTTGAGCGTCGCGACCCACGGGCAGATGATGTGGTGATTGATATTCTTTATTGCGGCGTTTGCCATTCCGATCTTCACCAGGCCCGTAACGACTGGGGGTTCAGCCAGTATCCCATCGTGCCGGGTCACGAAATTATTGGTCGCGTTGTGTCTGCGGGGGCGGGTGTCAGTAAATTCAAACCCGGCGATTTAGTCGGCATCGGCTGCATGGTCGATTCCTGTCGTGAATGTAACCCCTGCAAACAGGGGCTGGAACAGTATTGCGAAGAGGGGAACGTCCAGACCTATAACGGTATTGACCGGCACGATCACCGTCCTACATTCGGTGGTTATTCACAATCGATCGTCTGCTCGCAAGATTTTGTGTTGCGCATCCCGGAGAACCTCGATGCGCAAGCTGTCGCACCGCTGCTGTGCGCCGGGATCACCACCTGGTCACCGCTGCGCCGCTGGGGCGTGAAAAAAGGCAGTAAAGTCGCGGTGATCGGCCTTGGCGGGCTGGGGCATATGGCGCTGAAACTGGCGCATGCGCTGGGTGCGGAAGTGACGCTGTTTACCCGTTCACCGGGCAAAGAGGCGGATGCCCGTCGTCTGGGGGCGCACCATGTGGTGCTCTCTACAGACGCGAAACAGATGGAAGCGGTACACGGGGAGTTTGAGCTGATCATCGATACCGTGCCTTACACCCACGATATCAATGCCTATCTGTCAACGCTGACGCTGGATGGCACGCTGGTATTTGTTGGGCTGCTGGGCGAACTCGAACCGACCATTAACACCATCCCGCTGCTGATTGGTCGCCGTTCGGTTTCCGGCTCCGCGATTGGTGGTATTGCCGAAACTCAGGAAATGCTCGATTTCTGCGGTGAACATAACATTACGGCGGATTCTGAGCTGATTCGGATGGATGAGATCAATGACGCCTTTGAGCGCCTGCTGAAAAGCGACGTGAAGTACCGTTTTGTTATCGATATGAAAACGCTGAGTGCGTAAACGTAAAACACCGGCAGGCCGCATTTGCGGTCTGCTGCGTAACGCAGCGATAAAACAAGAGAAGTAAAAAGGAAACTTAAGAATGGTGCGTCCGAATGGACTCGAACCATCGACCCCCACCATGTCAAGGTGGTGCTCTAACCAACTGAGCTACGGACGCACTGAGAGAATGGTGCGTTCAATTGGACTCGAACCAACGACCCCCACCATGTCAAGGTGGTGCTCTAACCAACTGAGCTATGAACGCAGTGTTGTGGCTGACAACGGGGACGAATATTAGCGGCAGCCCGGAGATGTGGCAAGGGGAAAATGGCAAATTTCTTCCTGAATTCACGCGATTGCGGAACTTTTATGCAACTTGTTACTATTTTCTTGATGTGAAAGGATAAATATTAGACATTGCTAACGTTAGGGATGCTGCGGGGGCAGTGCGCTTGGTAATTTACTGTTGAGCATGCTCACCTGATCGGCGCTCATTTCGCTTATCCACTTCGAATAGACCTCATAAACCATTTTTGCATTTTCATGCCCCATCTGGCTGGCAATAAAGGAAGGATTGGCCCCGGATGAAAGAAGCCAGCAGGCGTATATATGCTTTGACTGATAAGGACGTCTCTTTCTTACTCCGGCACGTTTCATGCCTGAAATCCAGCTGTAAGAGAATGAATGCTTTGAGAAGTAGGGGCCATCCTTTCGCGATTATGCGCCTGGCGCAAAAACGAAACGAACGGGTTGCGTTTCAGTTTTTCCATGTTCTCGATGATGAAAGGTAATTTCTGTCTTATCACTGTTTCCGGTTAACCTGTATTGTTCACACAGCGCTTCTAAAGCAGGCTGGAGCAGGGTTATTGTGCGTGTTCCGGCTCTGGTTTTGGGTAGAACAAAAAGATCTCTTGCCGTCAGGTTCCTGCATACATGAATCTCACCAGTTTCAAGATCAACGTCCTCCCACGCCAGAGTGCACATTTTCCCGTGCCTGAGTCCGGTGTGTACGGCCACAATCCATATATATGAAAAGCGGATGGAAATCGCGGCAATAAAATCTCTGTATTCCTGGATCATCAGTGGTCGGGGGCGCTTTTAGATATCTTAAGCATCTTCAGATTTTCATAGGGAGCATGGGCTATAAATCCGCTCTGATTCGCCAGGCGCAGCATTTCGCAGAGCGTGCCAATGATGTTGTTTACCGTGAGGCTGCACGCCCCTTCTTGTTAAACCATGGAGACAAGTGGTTTATCACATCGCCGGTTAGCAATTTCTGACGGTAGCGCAATATATCTGAGTACTGAATATCAGCCAGAAGTGTGTTATCCACGATGGTTCTTGTCAGGGTTTTGACCTTTGATGTCAACGAGTCATGCGAGGCTGCTGATAATTCAAGAGCTTTGGCTCTAAGGAAGATGTTACACAGTTCAGAAAATGTTGAAACACGTCTGGTGGTAGTAAATTTACTGATCGTCTTCGACTCTGGAAATCGCGTGGCATAGTTAAAATGGGCGGAAGTCGTCAGGTAATTGCGTGGCGGCTTCGATGATTCGCCAGGCATGCTCTGCCATTTCGGTGAATTTGGTGTAGCCAGTCTCGTAAGCGCGATCCATGTTTTCGTGCTGCATGATGGCCTGGAAGTCATCAATGATGAGCATCCTGCGACCGCTGCGTGCTGCGTTTTGTATCACCTCAAACAGGTGCCGGGCATTGCGGATGTCAACGACGTTACCGCGCTGGATTGTGTTATCCGGTAGGCGTTTGGCGTGTAGTTTTCAGCCTGTATTGTGGAATGGAAGAGCCTTACGGATACAGCGTGCGAGAATGGCATTTTCCGGGTTAACGTTGCGGATGCTGTACGTCTTGCCATACCTGTATTGAATCGGTGCGTGAAATCCTCCCGTTCGGCGTGTTCGACGAAGAGAAATGCGCAGAGGGTATGTCCACCTCGAAGGCTATCTTTTGACCAGCGACTAACCGGGCGGCAGCGCGAAGGTAACGGCGAGCGGTCCTGGCTGATGTGCAACAACGATGGCGCTGAGCTGTCGCTGTACCAGGTGAACGCCGGAACGTCTATCTACGACATGACGGCGGCCCAACTGGCAGACCTGCTTCAGGTCGTGCAAACCATCCTCGATAATGTGCTGCTCGACGGCGGCAGCCAGAATCTATGGGCGCTTGATTATGTCGCAGCGGAGTATGAGCGAGGGACGCTGAACGCGTTTACTAACCTTTCGGTGCAGTCGCCGGCTTACGCCAGCCAAACGACGCTGCAGCAACTGCTGTCCAGCGCCGCATACCAGAATCAGATCGCCAGCGCATATATCAGTACTTACAGCGACTGGAAGGGTATCAGCGACACCGCCCGAGCCGATCTGGCGAATGTCATCGCCGACTCAGTCGGACGCGGCATCAACCCGCGCGAGACGGCCAGCGTCATCAGCAAGTGTCTTGATGTGTCGATGTCGAAGGCCAAGACCATCGCTCAGACTGAGCAGGTCGGCGCGTTGCGTCAGGTGCAGGGGAATGAAACGGACTGGGCGGCTGACAGGCTGGGGCTGAATACTGGCCTGATGTGGCTGTCGGCGCTCAAGCCAACAACGCGCTCCTGGCACGCCAGCCGTCACGGCAATGTCTACACCACTGAAGAGGTGCGTGACTTCTACGCCGAGAACGGCAACCGGTATAACTGTTATTGCAGCCAGATCCCGGTACTGATCAACGATGACGGCAGCATCTTCAATGAAGGGTTGGCTGAGAAGCTGAAGAAAGAGAGGAAAGCTTGGAAAGCTGAATTGGAGTGATATCATCAAGTAAATGATGGTGTTGCTTAAAGGTGAGCAATGAGCAGTGTAACTCCGACCGAAGTCGGTTCATTCTTTTTATCTCTGGTTGTTCCAATCACCACTGGGGTTGTGGCTGCAGGATTTACTGCATTTTTTGCTCTGAATCGATTTTACAGAGAAAAATGGTGGGAGAAGAAGCATTCTGCATACAATCAATTAATTGATAAATTATTTGAAATCAAAGCGATTTATTCTCATGCCTCGGCTTTTTACGAGGCTGAATACAATGCTGGAATGTATGATAAGCCGCCGCCGAAAGGGTCCGTTGATTGGATTACATTCCATCAAATAAAAGCGCAGCTCCATCGGTTTTATGTACTTGCCCCAATCTCGCTTAGCAATAATACAAGGGAGTTACTCAATAATTTTTTTAAGCAGGACGCTGATGCCGATCAAAGTGTTTACGAAGAGGAGTACCCTGATTTTGTGGCTTACAATGATATGGCGATTGCGACTCAACAACTTATTGATGCAATTGTGATGGACGCAGAAAAAGAACTTAAATTTAAATAACCAACTACAAAATCACCGAAGGTCGCCATTGAGCGACTTTTTATTACCTGAAATCCACCTAACGAGAACCCGGCATGAAACGCAACGGCGTTAACGTGCTGACCGTCGTCAACTCCGCTTCAAACATTACCACTGAAACCATCGACGGCAAGCCACATATCGTGGTTCGCAGCATCACGCCTGTCGTGGACGATATGTGATGAACCGGAAGTTGTACCCGGCAGTAGAAATCGAAAAGGCCTACAACACGCTCGAGCGTAACCCGATGCCGCTGGGCCACCCGAAAGTGGATGGCAAGCATGCGTCGGTGCGCGATCCCTACGCTAACCGCTTTGGCGGTATATTCTGCCTATAAATTAATCAGTAATTACATTAAATCGAAAAAAGCAAAACGTATGGATGAAGGAGTACACTCTATGAATAAAACTAAATTGAACCCACCAAGCAATATATAAATCAACGAGTTATAACGCATTGTGTGGGGTCATAGGGAATGCCATTTACGATTTTGGTAAAAGAGATGCCAGCATTAAATCATTAACCCGCCGCTCCGGCGGGCTTTTGCTTTCTGGCGCAGTGTAAATTACGGTAATTTCACTCTTGAAAGTGCTCTCTGTGTCGATACACCTTTTAACGTTATGGGATAAGGGGTTGTCGAATGGGTATTAAAGGGCGGGTAATTATTTGGGTCATTGGACTGGTTTTTGGTATCCCAACTTCGATCTACGCTGTGCAGTGGATGCAATATAAATTTGTTAAGCAAGAATTAGACTGCATAACCGATGGGCATGACGCGATGCTTAACTATCTTTCCAATGTTGAGCAAGGTTCAGGCAGTCGGGAGATGGGCAAGATCAACAACAACCTCAGAACATGTGTTAAGAACATTGATCTCAGAAAAGGCAATATTGAGTTTGCTGTGGAGCAGTACAAGAGATACCACTGAATGTGATTAAGCCCACGCGGGTGGGCTTTTCTTCTTACTGCGCTGGAGCAGACTAGCCCATTTTGTTCAGTTTTCTGACAACATCGTTGATAGCTTGGGCTTCCTTTTGTTTAATTTCATTGGAGACCTCGGAAATCAGTTTCTTTAATTCTTTTGTTGATAGTTTTTTTGTGAGAAAAACGGAGCTTGGGTCAACAAGCTTACCGTCTATTGTTAACTCATTTCTCATAATTACGAGCCTCTGTTAATTGATAAAGCCCACGCAGGTGGATCCTCTACTTAGTGTCGCTTGGTGTAGTGATTCCCAGTCCTCGGATTGACGTAATGACCACCCTTATGTGTTGACCCATGCCCCATATAGTAATGACCACCTCTGTAGCTCTTTGCCATTGACACGCGACTGAAAATCAAGGCGACGAACGCCAGCATAACCAGAAAGACTTTCATTTTTACCTCTGTTCATAGGCCGCCCGCTAGCGGCTCATCGACTGTATTCCTAAGCGCCAGGCAAAAACATCCTGATAAAAGATCAGGTGATTTTATCGTTGCACTGATCCCTGCTACGATTCCCCAATCTTTTACTAATGGGGAAAGGGATGTGAAAATACTGTTAATATTTTCCGCTGCGACTGTGCTATTGGGTTGTTCTGCCAAATACGACACAAATAATATTCAAAATAGTACAGAATTATTAATTAAAGATTCACCGATAGTAATCTCTAAGCCTGCTGATGGAGTTTATGAAACTCGAACGTACTCTGGATCAGGCGCTGCCACAGCAGCAGCTGTTAAGGCCGCGTTTGCCCGATACTCCGATAGTGTAAATGTCTTCACAGATTGTGATGATATCGCATGCTTGAAAAGTAATCATGTTATAGGCTTGGGGTATTATGTTATCCCACAAATATTGCACTGGGAAGATAGAGCGACTGAATGGTCTGGTATCCCTGATCGAATAGAGATTAAAATTACTATCTATAATGCAGAATCTAATAGCCGGGTAGCTTCCACCATTATAAGTGGGAAAAGTAAATGGGCTTCTTTGGGTGGTGATCACCCTGAGGATTTGCTACCCGAACCAATTAACGCTTATATAGCTAGCCTGTATTAGGATTGATTAAAAATCCAAAAGCCTCGCTTCTGCGGGGTTTTTTATTGCCTGGAGAAAAGTTAATGACTACCAATGTTGGCGATATTTACTACGAAGTAAGCACTGACGTAGCTCCACTGCTGCAAGGGCAGCGCCAAGCTGATAAAGCTCTTGATAGCATGGAGCAAAGTTTCAACAAGGCCACAAAAGCTACGGACACACTTGATACCGGATTATCTAAACTATCATCAGTGATTAAGGGACTGATCGCCGCATCAGCTCTGCGTGAAATGACGGGACTGGTCCAGAAATACCAGGAAATGGCTGAGCGCGTGCAAATGGCGATATCCAGCCAGGCTGAATTTGAAATGGTGCAACAGCGTCTGCTGACCACTGCAAATGGTACATATCGTTCATTGCAGGAGGCTCAGGAGCTTTATATCTGGACTGCTGACAGCCCGCGCAGCATGCAATACACAACAAATCAGGCTATCGACGTGCAGGACTCCATGTCCTATGCATTCGTTAAAAACGCGACGTCCGCCGATCGCGCCAATAATGCAATTGATGCTTTCTCAAAATCCATCAACACTGGCAAGGTGGTGGCGGACCAGTGGGAGACGATCACCACTGCTATTCCGTCGATGATTAACGATATTGCCGCCGCCAGCAAGATGACCGGCGCGCAGGTACGCGCATTGGGGGCGGCAGGGCAGTTAACGGATAAACAGCTCACGGAAGGCTTGCGGCAGTCACTTGAGGCTAACTCAACCGCGGCTGCACGAATGTCGAATAACCTTGTGACGCCAGTGTTCGTATCAAAACAGCCATCACCGCCATTCTCGTCTCTTTTGAGGGGGAAACTGGTGTCATTCAGGGGGTCACTAACGGTTTGATTGCATCCGCTGACGGGATGATTAAATTTAGCCAGAATGCCGACAAAATGACAGGCTTTATTGATGCAAGCACTACTTCCGCCCTGTTGCTGGCCGCTGTTCTTGTGTCCCGTTATGTCGGTGCGCTGGCTGATTCCACGACCGCAAAAAATTCAAAGCATTGCAGCATCCAGACAGCAGCTCGCTGCAGACTCTCAGGCCGCCCAGTCTGCATTGGTTTCTGCAAACGCCATGCTTCGTAAGTCGGTTGCTGATAAAGAAGCAGCCATGTCTTCCCTGGCATTGGCTCAGGCTGAATACAATGTAGCGAAAGGCAGCGCCGCTGATATGCTGGCAACAGACGCTCTTGTGCAGCCAAAACCAGAGCAACTGCAGCGGCTATTTAAAACAAACTTGCTGAAGATGCACAGGCAGCCGCATCAACACGTGCGGCTGCGGCTGCGCATGCTGCGTCGGTCAGCATAGCCTTGGTTCGCGGTGCACTCTCTTTAATTGGCGGGCTGACCGGTGCCGCGATGCTTGCAGCATCGGCCATTTTCTATTTCTGACAGAAATCTCAGCAGGCGAAAGAGGAAGCGGTAGTCTTTGCTGATGGCCTGGATAAGCTCAATGGTTCGATGAAGGCAATGAGCAATACGGCACTTCGCGGAGCTATTGCTGACGCTAATGTAGCGATTAAGGGTCAGCAAGGTGCTGTTGCTGACCTTAGCCGTGAAATCGAAGACTTGACCGCAAAACGCGATGACTATGTCCAGAAGGGCAAGCAATTTGGGACAACTGCAGAAAAAGGGAATGGCCTTTTAATTAAAGCATCCCAACTGACTGATGAAATTAATCAGAAGCAGCGTGACCGCGCCAATATCGAGGAAAAGCTAAAAACACTATCCGTACCCGTGACAGCGCGCAAACCACGTTAAACAACATGCTGACATCGATGGGTGTTCACGACAGCCTTATCGAAAAAGGTAGAGGTCGACGCGCTGGACGGAGTTATTATGTTCGGCGTGCTTACGTATACCATCAACCGGGTAGATGATGATCGGTCGCCGACAATATGATAAATGGCAGCAAAGAGAAAATTAGTGGTAGTGGGCATGGGGGATGGAATCACTTGGGGGCGAAAAAGGATTATTGGGGCGGAATTTGGGGCGTGTTGTTGTCTAACATTGTCCTCTATTGTCCGAGGATGATTAAACACAACTGTTTGTTGTAAAAGTAAAATATTGATGTTGTGAGCATTTTTAAATAACTAACATAATTGCGGAACAACTAACCAAAACGCCGGGAAAGTAGCCGCCATCCGGCGGCTACTGGCCTGTTAATGCGCAGCGCGCTGCAAAATCCGTGCGGAAGGCTGGCGTTGCAGGAAGCGCATCCGCAGCATCATCAAAATTGCCGCAGACGTCAGGCCGATGATAAAGCCCATCCAGAAACCGGCTGGCCCCATTCTCGGCACCACTAAATCAGTCAGCGCCAGGATGTAGCCGGCAGGAAGCCCCAGCACCCAGTAAGCGATAAACGTGATAAAGAAAATGGAGCGCGTATCCTTATAGCCGCGTAGCACGCCGCTGCCAATGACCTGGATCGAATCAGAAATCTGATAAATCGCCGCCAGCAACATCAGGTGTGATGCCAGCGCCACGACTTGCGGATTATCGTTATAGAGCAGGGCAATCTGCTCGCGCAGCAGCACGGTGAAAATCGCCGTGACCACCGCCATGCAGACGCCAACCATCAGCCCGGTGCGCGCTGCAATTTGCGCATCAAGGGTTGATCCCTGCCCCAGGCGGAAACCGACGCGAATGGTCACTGCCGCACCAAGCGACATCGGCAGCACGAACATCAGCGAACTAAAGTTGAGGGCGATCTGGTGCCCGGCGACATCGACAATACCCAGCGGCGACACCAGCAGTGCAACCACCGCAAACAGCGTGACTTCAAAAAACAACGCCAGCGCAATCGGCAGGCCGAGTTGCGTCAGACGTTTTAGTACGTCCATATCTGGTTTCGCAAAACGCTGGTTCTGCTGAATATCGCGCATGACGCGGGCGCGTTTCACCCAGATGCGCATACAGATAAACATCACCCAGTACACCGAGGCGGTGGCCACGCCGCAACCGATGCCGCCCAGTTCTGGCATACCAAAATGGCCGTAGATAAAGATGTAATTCACCGGGATATTGACCAGCAGGCCGAGAAAACCCATCACCATGCCGGGCTTGGTGCGGGCAAGACCTTCGCACTGGTTACGCAGCACCTGGAAGAAGAGATAACCGGGCACGCCCCACAGTAGCGCGCGCAGGTAACCCACGGCTTTGTTGGCTAACTCCGGGTCGATGTTGTGCATCGCGCGAATGATATGGCCGGCATTCCACAGCACCACCATCACCAGAATGGAGACAGTGCCTGCCAGCCAGAACCCCTGACCGATTTGATGTGCGATGCGATCGCGGCGCCCTGAACCGTTAAGTTGCGCAATCACCGGCGTTAGCGCCAGCAGCAGGCCGTGTCCAAACAGGATCGCTGGCAGCCAGATTGAGGTACCAATGGCGACGGCAGCCATGTCCGTGGCGCTGTAGCCACCCGCCATCACCGTATCAACGAAGCCCATAGAGGTCTGGGCCACCTGCGCGAAAATAACCGGCACCGCAAGGGCCAGTAACTGACGCGCTTCTGCTACATACTTCTGCACGTGAACACCTTTATATTGTTGTTATAAGAAAGAATGGAACGACTTATCAGGAAGGAGTTTTCCTTGTGCTAACAAGAATGCCGCAGTGTGAAAGATGCGGCATGCGCATAAATATTACCTGCTACAGCCTCTTTTTTCCATGTTGACCATAAAGCAAAATTATTACCGCGCCTGGAGCGGGGCGCTTATCTTATCACCGGCCTGGCGGGAAAAGCAGCGGCGGGGTGAATGAGACTGGCATGGGCTATTTTCACCTGTTATTGTGCGTAAAGAACACGGCTGAGCCGTAGGAATGGAACAGGAGTGGTAAGTATGTTTACGGGTATTGTACAGGGTACGGCAAAACTGGTTTCGATTGAGGATAAACCGAATTTCCGCACCCACGTTGTTGAGCTTCCTGAAACGATGCTGGAGGGAATTGAGACCGGTGCATCCATTGCTAACAATGGTTGCTGTCTGACCGTGACGGCCATTAATGGCAGCCATATTAGTTTCGATTTGATGAAAGAGACGCTGCGTATTACCAATCTCGGTGAGCTAAATATTGGTGATAGGGTAAACGTTGAGCGCGCAGCAAAATTCAGCGATGAGATTGGCGGCCATTTAATGTCCGGCCATATTATGACGACCGCTGAAATCGTTAAAATTCTCACCTCCGAGAATAACCGCCAGATCTGGTTTAAAGTGCAGGATCCGGCCTTAATGAAATATATCCTCTATAAAGGATTTATCGGTATAGACGGTATTAGTCTGACGGTCGGTGAGGTGACAAACAGCCGTTTCTGTGTGCATCTGATTCCGGAAACGCTGCAACGCACCACCCTTGGTGAGAAAAAGCTGGGCCACCGCGTCAATATTGAGATCGATCCGCAAACGCAGGCCGTGGTCGATACCGTTGAGCGTGTGCTGGCGGCAAAAGAAGCCGCTGTCATCAGCGGCGAAGAGTAAAGAAAACCCCGGCTTGCCGGGGTTTTTTGTTTTAGCGCGGAACGCGCAGGCCGTGTTCGATACCGCGGCTGAAGACGACCTGCCACAGTTGAATATCACGTGCACGGAAAGCGCCTGCACAGGCGTTCAGATAGTAGCTGAACATCCGTTTGAAGCGTTCAGAGTAGTTGTCGGCAATTTCCGGCCAGGCGGCAAGAAAACGTTCGTACCATGCCATCAACGTGCGATCGTAATCGGCGCCGAAGTTGTGCCAGTCTTCCATCACGAAATGTGATTCACTGGCGTTGGCAATCTGGCGTACGGAAGGCAGGCAACCGTTCGGGAAGATGTAGCGGTTGATCCAGGGGTCAACATTGAGGTCGGTGCGTTTTGAACCGATAGTGTGCAGCAGGAAAATTCCGTCCGGTTTAAGGTTGCGATCCACCACGCTGAAATAGGTCGCGTAATTTTTCGGCCCCACGTGTTCAAACATCCCGACGGAGACAATGCGGTCAAACTGCTCATTCAGATCGCGATAATCCTGCAGGCGAATATCGACATCCAGCCCTTCACAACGCTGTTGCGCCATTTTTTGCTGTTCCGCCGAGATTGTTACGCCGACCACGCTGACGCCGTAATTCTGTGCCATAAATTGTGCCAGCCCGCCCCAGCCGCAGCCGATATCCAGCACGCGCATACCGGGTTTCAGCTTCAGTTTTTCACCAATAAGCTTTAATTTCGCCCGTTGTGCGTCGTCGAGATTTTCTGCGTCTTTCCAGTAGGCGCAAGAGTATTGCATCTGCGGATCCAGCATGCGGGTAAACAGATCATTACCAAGGTCGTAATGCTCTTTACCGACAATCCAGGCCCGTTTTTTACTTTGCAGATTAAATAATCTTGCTCCGGCAATGCGGAGTGTGTCTTTGAAATGGTGCGGAAGCTGTTTTTCCAGTCCGGCACGCAGCACTTTGGTGAAGAAGATATCCAGACGATCGCATTCCCACCAACCGTCCATATAACTTTCACCTAGCCCGAGCGACCCTTCCTGTAAAACGCGTTTAAAAAAATCCGGGTTTTTCACCTGGATATCTGAAGCAGCGGGACCGTTAACGCGGATACCTGCGCGGCTCAGTAACTCGTTTGCTATACGGAACCAATTATCATCCCGTACGCCAACTTCTTCTATACACGATGAACTCATAACTTCTCCATCACTCGTAGTGATCTGAACCTTCAAACAGCGTAGTCGCTTTTTCGGGCTTGTGAGAAATCTCACGGTTTTCGCCGTGAGGCTGATATCCGACGTAGAACAGAGGAAGGGAGATGACCCTTGCCGAAAGGCCGTCCCTGGAATGGCGGGCACAATCCGGTGCCCGTTACTACATAATATTTATCGTATTTATTAAAAACCGAAAATTAGTATAGGCCTCAATATCAGGTGATTCAACTTAAAGCTGTTAGCAAACTAATCACTTAACTGTTGATAGTCGCTAACATAATCATCCGTGCGAAGAGGAGGGGACAGCCTCATCTTTTACCGTTTCAGTATTACGCTGGTGTTGCTGGCGATAGCCAAACGCGGCCAGCAGCACCATCGCCACCATTACAGTGGTGGTGGTAAACAGCGGTGTGGCAATCAGCCCTGATACCACCAGGCTTGCCAGGAAACACAACCCGAGTTGCAACGTATTTTGCAGCGCGGCTGCGCGGCCAGTCGCCTGGGGAAACGGGCGTAACGCCTGTGCTACCACAACAGGATAGATGGCGCCGTTGGCCATTGCCATAAAACAGAACGGGATCAGCAGTGCGGTCAGTGATGTCTGCGGCAGCAAACCCACAATCCAGGTGGCAATCACGCTTAATCCAAAGGCGCTCAGCAGCCACGGAAGCAGGCGCGAACCCTGCCATTTTTGCAAGGCAGCGCGGCAACCATAACCGCCAATCAGGAAGGCAATGGTCTGCGGTACGTAACTCAGACCAATTACTGACGGACCATAACCCATTTCGTGCAAAATGAACGGCGAACCGGTCAGCCAGGCAAAAAAACTGGCCGAGCAGGCAGCGTAGATGATGACATTGCCGCGATATGCTTTATTGCGCAGCAGATCGTAAAAGGTCAGTGGCTGTTCATGCAGCGCAGCAGGCTGGGCGGGCGCTTTCAACCGCCAGGCAGGCACCATCAGCACCAGAGTTATTGCCAGCAGAGTGGCAAAAATCGCCTGCCAGGAGAAGTGCGCCAGCATCCAGGCACCCAGCAGGGGGGCCAGCGCAGGCGTCAGGCCCACCAGCGGCATAATGGTCGCGAAGATACGGTTAACGCGGTGTGCCGGATAGTGGTCAGTGACCAGCGCCTGCCAGCTAACCGTAGCGGCGCAAACGCCGATTGCCTGTACGAAACGCAGCGCCAGTAACAGGCTGGCGTCCCGTACCCACAATGTTCCCAGACAGCCAAGTGCGAAAATAGTCAGCCCGCTCAACAAAATAGGTCTGCGGCCATAGCGATCCGACAAGGGGCCCCATACCAGTTGTGCGACAGCAAAGCCTGCCAGAAACAAACTCAGCGTGGCGCTGACGATGGCCGGGGAGGTTTGCAAATCTTGTTGTATCGCGCTAAACGCGGGCAGGTACATATCGGTGGCTAAAAAGCCCAGCACGCTTAATCCCGCGAGCCAGACTAAAAATCCTTTTCCAGGTTGCATTTGAGTTCTCATCTTGTTGCTTCTTCAGGGCTGTCGAGTGTAAGGAGTGCTTTCCTGCTTGTGAAACGCTAATATTTGCGCAGTGGTTTCAAAATTTTTGCAGGCAGATTATGTGGTCAGAATATTCACTCGAAGTGGTTGATGCTGTTGCGCGCAACGGCAGTTTCAGCGGTGCCGCCCAGGAGCTGCACCGCGTACCTTCAGCGGTGAGCTATACGGTGCGCCAACTCGAAGAGTGGCTGGCAGTTCCGTTATTTGAACGCCGTCATCGGGATGTGGAGTTAACGCCCGCCGGAAGCTGGTTTTTAAAAGAGGGGCGATCTGTTATCAAAAAAATGCAGATCACCCGCCAGCAGTGCCAACAGATCGCCAACGGCTGGCGCGGCCAACTGGCGATTGCCGTGGATAACATTGTGAAACCGGCACGAACACGGCAACTGATCGTCGATTTCTACCGACATTTTAACGATGTCGAGTTACAGGTTTACCAGGAGGTGTTCAACGGTGTCTGGGATGCGCTGGCAGATGGCCGCGTTGAGGTGGCGATTGGCGCGACCCAGGCGATCCCGGTCGGTGGACGGTACGCGTTTCGTGATATGGGCATGCTGAGCTGGAAATGCGTGGTCTCCAGCCGCCATCCGCTGGCATCAATGCCCGGCCCGCTAAGCGATGAAACGTTGCGCAACTGGCCTTCGTTGATCCAGGAAGATACGTCGCGCTCGTTGCCAAAACGTATTACCTGGCTGCTGGATAACCAGAAGCGGGTAATCGTGCCGGACTGGTCCGCTTCAGAAGCCTGCCTTTCTGCCGGGCTGTGTGTGGGGATGGTGCCCGCGCATTTCGCGCGTCCGCGGCTGGACAGCGGCGACTGGGTGGCGCTGGAACTGGAGAACCCGTTTCCGGATGCGGCCTGCTGCCTGACATGGCAACAAAATGACGCATCACCGGCGTTGAACTGGCTGCTGGAGTATCTGGGGGACAGTGAGACGCTGAACAGCGAATGGTTGCGGGAGCCGGAGTAGCGGCCCCCGCAGGGCGTGATTAACGGCGGTAGTCGCGGAACGGACCATCCGCCACCGAACGACGCTCGATCAGACGCGGATGGACTTCAATGGACTGCGACTCTTCGCGCTTGTTGACGATACGATCGAGCAACATGGTAAACGCCGTTTCGCCCAGCGAATCTTTCGGCTGATGGATGGTGGTCAGTGCGGGCGTAAAGTAGCGGGAATTACGCACATTGTCATAGCCGATCAGCGAAATATCCTGGGGAACGCGCAGCCCCATCTCATCCGCCGCGCAGAGCGCACCCATCGCCATAATATCGCCGCCGCAGAACACGGCAGTAGGGCGGTGGGACTGGTTGAGGATTTGCTGCATCGCCCGGTAACCCGATTCCGGTTCAAAGTCGCCCTGCACGATCCAGTTTTCCGGTACGGTAATGATCGCCTCTTCCATCGCTTTCATAAAACCGGCGAGGCGGCCTGCGCCGGTGTTGCGCTCCAGCGGGCCTGGAATGACGCCGATATCGCGATGTCCGCGCTCAATCAGATAGCGGCCAGCCATATAGCCGCCTTCAAAAGCATTATCAATGACCGAATCGGTAAAATCGGCTTTCGCCTCGCCCCAGTCCATCACCACCATTGGGATATTACGGTACTCTTCCAGCATGCTCAGCAGCGACTCCGGGTATTCGGAGCACATCACCAGCAGGCCATCGACACGTTTTTGCGCCATCATCGACAGGTAGGCGCGCTGTTTCTCAAGGCTGTTCCAGGCGTTGCCGAGGATCAAGGTGTAGCCTTTCTGGAAGCATTTTTTCTCTACGGCTTCGATGATCTCGGCAAAATAGGCGGCTTCGCTGCTTGTGGCCAGTAAACCGATCGATTTGGTGTGATTGACCTTCAGGCTACGTGCCACAGCGCTGGGGGAGTAATGTAACTCTTTAATCGCCGCCCATACGGCATTGCGAGTCTCTTCAGCGACGAAGCGCGTTTTGTTAATTACATGTGATACGGTTGTAGTGGAAACGTTTGCTCGTTTCGCGACGTCTTTAATCGTTGCCATCAGAAATCACTCCAGACCATATCATAANCTCCTGATAATACTTAAGGTAAACGTTTGCCTTCNATCACCCTGAACCCCAGCAAAGTGAGTGCGGTACGCCNGGAAAAAGACACTAAACGTCAGGAGGGGAGTCAATGGCCGGTACGCTAATAAATTTAGCGTCGAATTTTGTCTTATCTTGAGCAAAAGGGGAAGCGCTAAAACATATCTCCTCCTAATTCCTGCAAGATTTTTATGATTATTTGTGCAAAAATGCGCAAACTCACTTTTTGTGGGGAAATGAAAATGGAGAAAAATTGATGAGCACCGATCTGAAGTATTCTTTGGTCACTACCGTCATTGTTCTGAGCCTGATTGTTTTCGGTGGGCTGACCGCCGCGCTGCATTGATCTGGCACGAGGGAGAGCCTTCTCCCTCGGCTTTCCCCGCCATTGTTATCACTTCTGCAATAATCTTTTGTCATTCTGCTAACTTCTGTTTTTTGTGATTGCTGTCATACTTTTGACTTCTGCGACAGTGTCTCCAACCGACACGGCTTTTTCGGAGTCAAACGATGAAAGTAAATTTCCCTCTGCTTGCCCTGGCGATTGGCGCCTTTGGGATAGGTACAACGGAGTTCTCCCCGATGGGATTGCTGCCCGTTATTGCCCGTGGCGTCGATGTTTCCATTCCGGCGGCGGGGATGTTGATTAGCGCTTATGCGATTGGCGTGATGGTGGGGGCGCCGCTGATGACGCTGCTGCTGTCGCACCGTGGCAGACGTAACGCGCTGATCTTCCTGATGGCGATCTTTACGCTGGGTAATGTGCTGTCGGCAATCGCGCCGGACTACACCACCTTAATGCTGGCGCGCATCGTTACCAGCCTCAACCACGGCGCCTTCTTTGGTCTGGGATCGGTTGTTGCCGCAAGCGTGGTGGCAAAAGAGAAACAAGCCAGCGCCGTCGCCACCATGTTTATGGGGCTGACTATCGCCAATATTGGCGGTGTGCCTGCTGCAACCTGGCTGGGTGAAACCATCGGCTGGCGCATGTCGTTTATGGCGACCGCCGTGCTGGGTCTGGTTGCCATGCTGAGCCTCTACTTTTCACTGCCTGGCGGCGGAACGGGCGAACGTCCGGATGTACGCAAAGAGTTGTCCGTGCTGGTTCGTCCACAGGTGCTGTCGGCACTGCTGACGACGGTGCTCGGCGCGGGCGCGATGTTCACGCTTTATACCTATATTTCGCCGGTGCTGCGCACCATTACTGATGCTACGCCGGTGTTTGTTACCGGGATGTTGGTGCTGATTGGCGTCGGTTTCTCGATTGGCAACTACCTTGGCGGCAAACTGGCGGATCGTTCGGTAACCGGTACGCTGAAAGGTTTTCTTATCCTGCTGATTGCCATCATGCTGGCTATTCCGTTCCTGGCCCGCAGCGAAGTAGGCGCGGCTATCAGTATGGTGATCTGGGGCGCAGCGACCTTTGCTGTGGTTCCGCCGCTGCAAATGCGTGTAATGCGCGTCGCACATGAAGCGCCAGGACTCTCTTCTTCAGTGAACATTGGTGCCTTTAACCTCGGTAACGCACTCGGTGCGGCTGCGGGCGGCGCGGTGATCTCCGGCGGCCTGGGATATGATTTTGTCCCGGTGATGGGGGCGATTATTGCGGGGCTTGGGCTGATGGTGGTGCTGTTTTCCGGGCGCTCCCGGCCGGAACGAGCCTGTGCGGCAGTCGAGTAAAAAGAGGAGGGGCAATGCCCCTCCTTTGTTTTATGCGGCGAAATTCTTCGCCACGAAGGCCCAGTTGACCAGCGCCCAGAAGTGTTCAAGGTAGTTCGGACGGGCGTTGCGGTAGTCAATGTAATAAGCATGTTCCCAGACATCGACAGTCAGCAGCGGTGTCGCATCCGTCGTCAGCGGGGTTCCCGCATTGGACGTTGAGACAATCGCCAACCCGCCATCCGCTTTTTTCACCAGCCATGTCCAGCCTGAACCAAAGTTCTTCACTGCGGCATCGGTAAACTGCGCTTTGAACTCCGCAAAGCTGCCAAAGGCTTTAGCAATCGCAGCGGCCAGTTCGCCAGTCGGCTCACCACCAGCGTGCGGCGCGAGGCAATTCCAGTAAAAGGTGTGGTTCCAGACCTGAGCGGCGTTATTGAACACGCCACCTTCGCTGTGCTTAACGATCTCTTCCAGCGTTTTGCCTTCGAAGGCGGTGCCTTTGATCAGGTTGTTGAGGTTAGTGACATAAGTCTGATGGTGCTTACCATAGTGATACTCCAGCGTTTCGGCTGAGATATGCGGCATCAGGGCGTCTTTTGCATACGGTAATGCAGGTAATTCGAACGACATTGCTACTCTCCTTCATTATTTTAATACACCCAATAACCCTATTGAGTGTGAGGCTTAGAGTAACAAATCGCGGGGACGGGAAAAAGAGAACATCGCCTGTCGCAATGACGACAGGCGATGGGATCAACGAATGGTTTTCGGCGTAACGACGCGGCGAGCGCCGACGTAATGGCGCTGCCAGTAGTCTTCGCTCAGGGAAGTGACCTGAATATCCTGGCCGCTGCGCGGAGACTGGATAAACTTGCCGTTGCCAACATACACGCCAACGTGATCGGCGGTACCGCGACCCTGCGTGCGGAAGAATACCAGATCGCCGCTTTCCAGTTCCGCCACATTCACCGGCGACGCATCACGCAGGTGATACATTTCGTTGGCGGTGCGCGGAATGCGGAATTTCACCAAATCCTTATAGGCGTAATAGACCAGACCACTACAGTCAAAACCGGTGCTTGGCGAGGTGCCGCCCCAGCGGTAAGGTTTACCAATCTGGTTCATCAGTTTCGACATCGCCGTTTTCTGGGCTTTCTGGATACGTACTTTATGTGCCTCAGCAATGGTCGTGGTTTTTTTGACTTTGACACAATGAGGCTTGCGGCCTTTGCGCGGCGTACTGCATTTTTCCGTCCAGGCGACTTCTGTAGTTTTTAACTGGCTGGTTTTGTTACGACGCGAGGTAATCTGACTGGCTTTGCTGCTGGTGGAAACTTTTTTCTTAGCCGGTGACTTCTTGTGTTCCGCTGTTTTTTTACTGGTGGTTTTTTCTGCCGTACTGCGACTGCTTTTCTTTGATGTTTTTTGTGATGTGGTTTTTTTCTTACGTTCGGATGCTTTCGCCAGATGCGATTTTTGCACGGCCGATGCTCGCGCCTGTTCAGAGGCGTTAGCCAATGGCGTGAAAGAAAGCGTGGCGAACAACAAAGCACAGAGCGTGATCGAAGCTTTTGGTATCCGCGCCACTGAGCAATCCCCTGTTATGGCAAGCATATAATATGCCTGCGTATGGTTTTTCAAAACCCGTCGATTCTAATCCATAAAAAGCACAAAAGTTAATACTGTTTTTGCATCTATAACTTCGTTTCGTTAGCAAGCGCAAAAAAAAGCAGCAAAACGTTTCTATGACGGTTAAGAGTTGAGCAGGACAAGTTGGGTTAAGTCATATTTTTAAGGCAACTTTACGTGACAGACGATAAAATAATGAACGGTGAATAAAATGTTATTTTCCGTTGCTTGTCTGAACCGTTACAATGTCAGATCTCAGCCGTAGAAGAAGTTGAAGGAAGTAAGACAATGAGCACAACCCTTGAGAAAATCCAGCGTCAAATCGCTGAAAACCCGATTCTGCTGTATATGAAAGGCTCCCCGAAGCTGCCGAGCTGCGGCTTCTCCGCCCAGGCTGTGCAGGCGCTGTCTGCTTGTGGCGAGCGTTTCGCGTATGTCGATATCCTGCAAAACCCGGACATCCGCGCAGAACTGCCAAAATACGCTAACTGGCCAACCTTCCCGCAGCTGTGGGTTGAAGGCGAACTGGTCGGCGGCTGCGATATCATCATTGAGATGTATCAGCGCGGCGAACTGCAATCGCTGATTAAAGAAGCGGCGGCAAACCATAAAGACGAGCCGGCTGCGGAATAAGTTTCCGCCAATAAAAAAGCGACCCTGCGGTCGCTTTTTTTATGCCTGTGAATCATCGGCGAGCGGCAATGGCCATCCACCCAGACGCTTCCAGCGGTTCACGATTTCGCAAAACAGCAGGGCGGTTTGTTCCGTATCGTACAGCGCCGAATGCGCCTGCGAGGCGTCAAAGGCAATACCCGCGGCGGCGCAGGCTTTTGACAGCACAGTTTGCCCCAGCGCCAGCCCGCTCAGTGATGCGGTATCAAAGGTGACAAACGGGTGGAAAGGATTGCGCTTCAGCGACGCGCGTTCGGCGGCGGCCATCATAAAGCTGTGATCGAAGGTGGCATTATGCGCCACCATAATCGCGCGATTGCAGTTTTGATCTTTAATGCCTTTGCGCACCATTTTGAAAATGGCATGCAGCGCATCATGTTCGCTTACCGCGCCGCGCAGTGGATTCGAGGGATCAATACCGTTAAAGGCCAGCGCTTCCGGTTGCAGATTTGCGCCTTCGAAAGGCTCAACGTGGAAATGCAGGGTGCTGTCAGGCATCAGCCAGCCTTGTTCATCCATTTTCAGCGTAATGGCGGCGACTTCCAGCAGTGCGTCGGTTTTGGCGTTAAAGCCGGCAGTTTCAACATCAATCACGACAGGATAAAAACCGCGAAAACGGTCGCACAGGCCAGTAAGTTGAGCGTTATCGGACATCAGGATCTCTTGATACGGGAAAATGGCAGCGCATTATGGCAAATTTTGCGAAGGGATGTAAAACAGCGGGCGCAAAGTGCGCCCGAAGGGATCAATTACCCAGGCCGTGACCGGCGTGCTTCTCTTCGATCAGTTCGATTTTGTAACCGTCCGGATCTTCAACAAAGGCGATAACGGTGGTACCGCCTTTAACCGGACCCGCTTCGCGGGTTACGTTACCGCCGTTTTTGCGGATCGCTTCGCAGGACTCTGCGGCATTTTCCACGCTCAGCGCGATGTGACCGTAGGCGGTGCCCAGCTCATAGCTCTCGACGCCCCAGTTGTAAGTCAGCTCGATGACCGCTTCTTCGGTTTCCGGGCCGTAACCCACAAAGGCCAGCGAGTATTTATATTCCGGATTTTCGCTGGTACGCAGCAGCTTCATGCCCAGCACTTTGGTATAGAAGTCGATGGAGCGTTGCAGGTTGCCAACACGAAGCATGGTGTGAAGTAAGCGCATGATGTCCTCTTTTATAAATGAATTAACGTTCCAGTTAGAAACATCGTTTTAGTATAGCGGCGTAAACCCGCCGCTATCAAATGAACAATCCGAGGATCACAGAGACGGGTAATCGGTATAGCCTTCTGCGCCGCCGCCGTAGAAGCTTTCCGGGCGCTGCGGGTTCAGCTCCGCTTTCAGTTGCAGACGTTTCACCAAGTCCGGGTTGGCGATATAAGCGCGACCAAAGGCTACGGCATCGATCAAACCTTTTTCGATCAGTGCTTCTGCTTTCTCGACTGTGTAAGCGCCAGCGCCGATGATCGGGCCGTGGAAGCGCGCACGCACTTTTTCACGGAACGCATCAGTGTATGGCTTGCCGCCCGCCCAGTCCGGTTCGGACATATGCAAGTAAGCAATCCCACGTTTACCCAGTTCTTCAATCAGATACAGCGCATCCGCTTCTTCGTTCGGGCCATTATCCACATTCTGGAATGTGCCAATCGGCGAAACGCGGATCCCGATGCGATCGGCTCCCCACTCTTTGCTCACGGCATCAACCACTTCCAGCACCAGACGGGCGCGGTTTTCCACGCGACCGCCGTACTGATCGGTACGATGGTTAGAAGATGGCGACAGGAATTGATGCAGCAGGTAGCCGTGGGCAGAGTGCAGTTCGACCAGGTCAAAACCCGCTTCACGTGCATTCGCAACGGCCTGGCGGAAATCGTTAACGATACCCGGAATTTCGGCGGTCTCCAGTGCGCGCGGCATAGAGGTATCTTCGCGGGTAGCGTTATCATTAGCATCACGCAGCGAAGTGCGGGTGCCCGCGCTGATAGCCGAAGGCGCGACAGGCGCTGCGCCGCCCGGTTGCAAGCTGTTGTGTGAGATGCGACCGGTGTGCCACAGTTGAACCGCAATACGGCCGTTTTCACGGTGTACGGCATCGGTAATTTTCTGCCACGCAGCGATTTGTTCGGCGCTGTGCAGGCCCGGCGCGCCTGCGTAACCTTTCGCCTGTGCGGAGATTTGCGTGGCTTCGCTGATGATCAGGCCAGAACTGGCGCGTTGACGGTAATATTCCGCCATCAGCGGCGTCGGGATATCGCCCGGCTCAATGCTGCGCAGACGCGTCAGTGGAGCCATGAAAACACGGTTTGGAACGGTAATTGCGCCCACTTTCAGCGGCGTGAATAATTTACTGGACATAACAACTCCTGAATAGACCGGTCGACTAGTAAAATGTGAAATAAAAAAGCCTGATATTACACAGGCATAGCGATAATGTTTTTCGCATGCGCCAGCGCGCTTTCCAGCGGCAGGGCACTGCGAGAAATCTTGGCCTGCAAATTGGCGCCCAGCCATAAAGCATACAGCACCTGCGCTTGCGTCAGCGCATCGCCGGAAAGGGTAAGGCTACGATCTTCACGCCCTTTTTCCAGCGCTTGCGCAAGCAGGGCGATAACACCGCTTGCGCCTTTGTCCATCGCGGCGCGCATATCCTCCGACAGATCGCACACTTCCGCAGAGAGTTTCACCGTCAGGCAACCACTGATAATCCCCTGCTGGCAAAACTGATGCAGTGTCTCCTGATAGTACGCCAGCAGCCTGTCACGATAATTTCCCGGCCCGCTGGCGAAATGGGTAGCCAGCCGCTGGTGGTAACCCGCATAGTGACGCTCAAGTAACGCCACGCCAAACGCCTCTTTTGAGCGAAAATAGTGGTAGAACGAGCCTTTCGGCACTTCTGCTGTTTTCAATAATTCGCTCAGGCCCATACCAGTGAACCCGCGATGCATGCAAAGTTGCTCGCCGGTAGCCAGTAAGTGTTCGCGCGTGTCGTGTTCGGTATTTCTGCTCATCGCGCCACTCTACTAGACCGATCGGTCCACTGCAAGTGGCAATCAATGCGCTTTAGGGCTTGCACGTTATCAATGAGCAGTCTTCAATAGAGAGAGTGCATGCATTAACGGAGACGACCGTGCCTGAACAACTGGAGTTTTTTCCTGTCCAGAGTCCGTGTCGCGGCATCTGCCAGTCAGATGAGCGGGGCTTTTGCCGTGGCTGCATGCGTAGCCGCGATGAGCGTTTCAACTGGCAAAATATGAGCGACGGACAAAAGCAAGAGGTGCTCCGCCTGTGCCGTCAGCGCTGGCTGCGCAAAATGCGCGCAAACAAATCCCTTCCCCCGGAAGAACCTCAGCAACCTTCACTTTTTTGATCCTGAAAATGCGTATACTCACAGGAAAATGACCTTTGAGGATACCATTATGGTTCAACGTATTGCTCTTGCGCCGCAAGGCCCGGAGTTCTCTCGTTTTGTGATGGGTTACTGGCGTTTGATGGAGTGGAATATGTCCTCGCGCCAGTTGGTGAGTTTTATCGAGGCACATCTCGATCTGGGCATCACGACTGTCGATCATGCCGATATTTATGGCGGCTATCAGTGCGAAGCCGCGTTTGGTGACGCGCTGAAACTGGCTCCGCATTTGCGTGAGCGGATGGAAGTCGTCAGCAAATGCGGTATTGCGACCACCGCAAAAGCGGAAAATGTGCTTGGTCATTACATCACCGATCGCGACCACATCATCAAAAGCGCGGAACAGTCGCTGAGTAATCTGGCTATCGATCATCTCGATCTGCTACTGATTCACCGTCCCGACCCGCTGATGGATGCCGATGAAGTGGCAGAGGCGTTCCTGCATCTGCACCAGAGCGGTAAAGTGCGCAACTTTGGCGTTTCCAACTTCACCCCGGCGCAGTTCTCGCTGTTGCAATCGCGGCTGCCGTTTACGCTGGCGACCAACCAGGTGGAGATCTCCCCGGTACATCAGCCGCTGCTTCTTGATGGCACACTGGATCAACTGCAACAACTGCGCATTCGCCCGATGGCCTGGTCGTGCCTGGGTGGCGGTCGCCTGTTTAATGATCCTGCTTTTCAACCGTTGCGCGATGAGCTGGCGAATGTTGCACGCGAGCTGAACGCGGAAACTATCGAACAGGTGGTTTACGCGTGGGTCATGCGTCTGCCATCGTCGCCGCTGCCGATTATCGGTTCCGGCAAAATTGAACGCGTTAAATCAGCGCTTGGCGCGCTGGAGCTGCAGATGACTCGCCAGCAGTGGTTCCGCATCCGCAAAGCGGCGTTAGGCTACGACGTGCCATAAGCAAAGGCCTTCCGGTGAAATCGTTCATCCTGGTTTAAACTGACAGGGTAAACGTATATCAAAGGAGGTCATATGAAGCGTTTTAGTCTGGCAATGCTGGCGCTGTTGGTCTGTACGGGGGCGTAGGCCGCCAGTGAAGACGTCGAGATGCATCTCGTCACTGCCCAGGGCATTGGGCAGTCGATCGGCAGCGTGAAAATCAGTGAAACGGACAAAGGGCTGGAATTTGCGCCGGATCTGAAAGCCCTGCCGCCCGGCGAGCACGGCTTTCACGTCCACGCGAAAGGCAGTTGTGAACCCGCTATGAAGGAGGGGAAAGCCTCTGCCGCTGAGGCTGCAGGCGGCCACCTTGATCCGCAACATACGGGTAAACATGAAGGGCCGGAGGGCGTCGGACATTTAGGCGATCTGCCGGTGCTGGTAGTCAATAACGACGGTAAAGCGACCGATCCGGTGATTGCGCCGCGGCTGAAAAAGCTGGATGACGTGAAAGATAAAGCGCTGATGATTCATGTCGGCGGCGATAATATGTCCGATCAACCAAAACCGCTGGGCGGAGGCGGGGCGCGTTATGCCTGTGGCGTCATCAAGTGATTCGTTCGATAAGCGTGCCTTCGGGCGGCGCTTGTTCCAGCTGGGAAAGCGAACAGTAAAGACGCCAGATAACCGACGCCAGTTCGCGCGCCGCAGGCTGATGATGTTTTCCCAGCGTCACACAAATATGTTGTAACTCCGCCTGCGTGGCGGACAGCGTTCGTTGCTGAACGCCACGCTCACTCATTACATCGCGCAATAACTCAATGCAGATATCACGCACGTTTGCCAGCACATCGGAACGAATTTCCCACTCGCGAAGTTGCCACACCACATGCGAGCAATTCAGCAGCACCACTCCCCAACGCAATAACCAACGCCGCGCCAGCGCATCCTGGCTGTTGCTCAACTGGCTGATGTGATGATAGACCACGGACTCGAACGCATCTTCGCTCAGTTGCGGTACCCGACTGAGTTGATCGACAAAATTACGCCGCAATGTACGGATATGGCGGCGGCTTTTGCGCGCATCGGAACCCGGACGCAGCACGGCAAACAACAGCCAGGCCAGCGCAACGCCGAGGATTTTCGCCAGATTGTCATTTAAAAAATCGGCGAAATCATAAGCAGGCGGATTGGTCACCGCGATAAACGAGCCCATAAAGACGATCAACTGTCCCAACAGCCCGGCCTGTTTGGGGAGTTGCAATTTCAGCAGTTGCATGGTCGTCAGCAGCGGAAACAGGAACAGCAAAAATGAACCCAGCTCGCTTATCTGCACCATCAGGCCAAATTTCACCACAAAACTGAACAGCGACAGCAGCAGCAATGTGCGCAGCAGCAGCGTCAGCGAGTTAAAAGGCGCAGGCGACACCGAATAGAGCACGCAGCTGATTGCCGCCAGCGTCAGCGCCGCCGCGCCATATTCCCACTGCGTATTAATGCTCCAGGCGCCCACCAGAGCCAGCGCGCAGAAAGTACGAATACCGCTCCACAGCGCCTCGGCATTATCGGTATAGCGCATTAACGCCGGGCTGCGCGGCGGCGTATAGACACTGATCGGCGTTGCGTTCTCGACACGTGCCAGCCAGCGGTTGCTGTCCAGATAGAGGCGGCAAAAATAGCGTAAGCGCTGCCAGAATGCGTGGTGGCGGTAATCATCCTGCTCGCCAGGCGCAAGAGGGGCGATTATCCTGGCGATGGTCAGCGCGTCCGCGTTCGGCCTGGCCAGCGCGGCCAATAATTCTTCTACTGTCGGGCGCAAATTGGCTGGCGCGTCCGGCCAGTTAAGCAGCATGCGGCGCAGGCTGGAGATCACGCTGGTCATACGCAGTTGCTGGTGCAGCAGCCAGCTAAGCAAGGCGTTCTGCCGACGAAAACGGTAGTGGCTCCAGAAAGCCTGAATGCGCAGCAGATTGGTGGTAAGAATCTGCCCGATGACACTTTCATGGGCGGCGCGAATAGCATCGGTTGTTTCCGGTTGCCACAGCAGGCTGGCATGCTCAAGCAAACGGGCATGCATCTTTTTTAATGTCACCAGTAACGTGACGCCGTCCGCCGTGCCGGGCATCACCATCATCATAAAACCGCCGCACAATATACCTAATATCACTTCACACACGCGTGCCTGGGCGATATCCCACAGTTCGGTGGTATCGGTAATGTTGATCGCCGGGAAAGCGATAATCGCGGCGGTATAGCCAGCAAGCTGAAATGCGTAAGCGACATTATTGGTAAATTGCGCGCAAGCCCAGGTACAAAAGGCAATCCAGCCGGCCATGGCAAACAGAAACAACCACGGATCATTCAGCGTTTGCCCGGCAATAATCAGCGCGGCGCTGGCACCGAGCAGGCTACCGGCAATACGGCCAAGACTTTTGCTGATCACGCCGCCAACAGTGGGAAAACTGACCACTGCGGCGGACGTCATCGCCCAGTAGGGTTGATCCAGATCGAGATAATAAGCCACCGTAAGCGCCAGACACATGGCGACCCCGTTGCGCAATGCATAGCGCCACTGCGCAGGCGTGGCTTTCACCCACGGCAGGTTTTGCCACAGCCAGGCAGGGGATTTCATGGTTGTTCGCCAATTGCCACGGTACAGGTAGTGCCGGAAACCAGCGTCAGACCGTCGGGCAATTTATCAAACTGAATACGTACCGGCACGCGCTGCGCCAGCCGCACCCAGGGTACATTTGGTTTGATGTCCGGGACCAGGCCGCTGTCCGTCTCAACGCTCTGATCGTAGATCGCACGACCAATACCGGATACGTGACCCTGTAACGTAACATTACTGCTGTAGAGGACGATTTTCGCGGCGGCGCCTTCATGAATATGGCGCAGTTTGGTCTCTTCAAAATAACCCATGACATAAAACGAATGGCTATCGACAAGGGCGAAGACTGGCTGTCCGGCGGTGGCGTAATTGCCCGTGCGCGCCGAAAGATTCGTGACCCAGCCATCCACCGGCGCGCTGACGGTGGTCTGCGCCAGTTGCCATTTTGCCTGTGCGAGCTGCGCTTCGGCGACTGCAACGCCCGCCTGTGCAGCTTTAACACCAATATTGGCGGTATCGAGATCTTCTGCGGAGATGTAATTTTGCGACAGGTGGCGGCGGCGGTTGGCTTCATTACTGGCTTTTGCCAGATCGGTTTGCGCTTTTGCCAACTGCGCTTCGGCGTTCAGAACGGCGATGTGGTATGGCGTGTCATCGATGCGGAACAGCAATTGCCCGGCTTTGACGAGCTGATTATCTTTCACCGCCAGCATGGTAATCGTGCCGGAAACCTGCGGCGTAATACTGACCTGTTCGGCGCGAACTTTCCCATCCCGCGTCCAGGGGGTTTGCATGTAGTAGTTCCACATCCACCACGCCGCGACAATGGCCACGGCCAGTACCAGCAAAGTGGAGAAATATTTAAGGGATTTCAGATGCATAATTACCACACGATGAGCAAGCCGAGCGCGAGACTCAGCGCAATAACAAACAGGGAAAGATCCATCAGAATGGGGTGCCAGATCTCGCCAGCGTAGATCCACTCGCGCAACAAACGGTGGGCGACAAGCCACAGCAGAAAGCCAAGCATCACGACTTTAAAAACAGGCGGGAAATAGACTGATGCGCCGAAAATCAGGTCCTGGAGGGGTAAATCCAGCGAACTCGAATTCCACTTCACGTTTATGGGTCCTGTACAGTCAAACGGATCGCCGGGCAGGGCTTAACGGTAAGAAAAGAGATAAAGATGCCACGTCAGAGCTGGGAGCGACTTCGCAAACTACTTGTCCGGGACAGCAATACATTTGTTTTACCAATACAAATACTGCAAACTATTTTAAAATGAGTATAATAAGTTAGCAAGCTAATTATAAGGAGATGAAATTGGAATCGCCATTAGGTTCTGATCTGGCACGCTTAGTGCGCGTATGGCGCGCTTTGATTGACCATCGCCTNAAACCTCTGGAATTAACGCAGACTCACTGGGTNACGCTGCANAATATTCATCAGTTGCCGCCCGAGCAGTCGCAAATTCAACTGGCTAAAGCGATTGGCATTGAGCAGCCTTCGCTGGTGCGTACGCTTGACCAACTGGAGGAGAAAGGTCTTATTTCTCGCCAGACATGCGCCAGCGATCGCCGGGCAAAACGGATCAAATTGACGGAAAAAGCAGCACCGATTATCGATGAAATGGAGACAGTAATTCGCAAAACCCGGGGTGAAATTCTTTCCGGGATCTCTGCGGAAGAACTGGATCTGTTAATCAAGATGATTGCCCGGCTGGAGCAAAATATCCTTGAGCTACAGTCGCGGGATTGAATTGAAAAAGCCTTGCATCGCAAGGCTTTTTTTATGTCTGAAGGTGGTCGCAACTGCAACAACCAGCCTCCGGCTTAGCGCGGAGAGACCGTTACCTGGCTGCCGTTGCTGGCCATCGCGACGCGCTGGCCAGCAGAGAAATGGGTATTGCCCTGTTTCTGCACCACCATGATGGTGTTACCGTCGTCTTTACGAATTTCCAGCTCAACGCCCTGAGTTTTGTTCAGCGAACCCTGAACGGATTGACCCGCTACGCCGCCTGCAACCGCGCCTGCTGCGGTAGCCAGAGAACGACCAGTGCCGCCACCCACGGTATTACCGAGGAAACCACCAAGCACTGCGCCGCCAATCGCGCCAATAACGTTGCTGTTATCGCCGCCTTGGAGCTGCACCTGACGGACATGAACAATGGTGCCGTAAGTGACATTTTGCACTTGTTTGGCTTCGGAGGCAGAGTAAACATCACCGGAAAGCGTATCGTTGTTGACACAACCAGCCAACGTTAAACCAATCAGCGAAACTGCCAGTGCACGTAACATCATTTATGAATCTCCTGTTCACCATGAAATGCTCTTATGAGCATCCGTCATGGTTAAATTATATGGCATTTTTACAATGCCAGGTCGTATCTTCTGCCTAATCCTGGCAAAAATAATACCCGGTGTCTGTTTAACCAGATTTAAACGAAGCGATTATAAACGCGACCTGATGGGATTTCACTGAGTGTAAAACGGCAGGATTGTTAAAAAGTGTTTGTAGTCGATAGCGTTAATGGTTGCTTTATGGTGGAGTGTTGCTCCTGAGTTACGCAAATTAAGGAAGGCGCATGAAATCGGGTCGCTACATTGGGGTGATGTCGGGAACGAGTCTGGACGGTGTGGATGTGGTGCTGGCGGCCATCGATGAGAACATGGTCGCGCAGCAGGCAAGCCTTACGTTTCCTATTCCACTGCCGCTGAAAGAGGCGATCCTCGCGATTTGCCAGGGGCAGCCGCTCACGCTCTCACAACTGGGACGGCTGGATACGCAACTGGGAAAACTGTTCGCTGATGCCGTTCTGGCGTTGATGGATCGCGAGCATCTGCACCCGGAGGATATCGTGGCGATTGGCTGCCACGGGCAAACGGTCTGGCATGAACCAACGGGAGTTGCACCGCATACGCTGCAAATAGGCGATAACAATCAGATTGCCGCCCGTACAGGCGTAACGGTGGTCGGCGATTTTCGTCGGCGCGATATGGCGCTGGGTGGACAGGGCGCGCCGCTGGTTCCGGCTTTTCACCACGCGCTGCTGGCGCATCCGGTTGAACGACGGATGGTGCTCAATATTGGCGGCATTGCCAATCTGTCGCTGTTAATCCCCGGTCAACCGGTCAGAGGCTATGATACCGGGCCGGGTAATATGCTGATGGATGCCTGGATTTGGCGACAAAAGGGCAAGCCATATGACAAAGACGCTCAGTGGGCAAGCGAAGGGAAAGTGGTGCTGCCGTTGCTGCAAAATATGCTCAGCGATCCTTACTTCGCGGCAATACCGCCGAAAAGCACCGGGCGCGAATATTTCAACTATGGCTGGCTTGAGCGCCACCTGGTCCATTTCCCGGGTATTAGCGCCAGCGATGTCCAGGCAACGCTGACGGAACTGACGGCGGTGACCATTTCCGAACAGGTATTGCTGAGCGGCGGTTGTGAACGTCTGCTGGTGTGCGGCGGCGGCAGCCGTAATCCGCTGTTGATGGCGCGTCTGGCGGCGCTGCTGCCGGGTATCGAAGTTTCCACTACGGATGACGCGGGGATCAGCGGTGATGATATGGAAGCGCTGGCTTTTGCCTGGCTGGCATGGCGAACGCTCGCCGGGTTACCAGGCAATCTGCCGTCGGTGACCGGGGCTTCTGCGCCGACGGTACTTGGCGCCATCTATCCGGCGAACCCACGCCAGAATCAGAGTTAACCGAATTTTACTTTGGTGTTACATCGCTAGACTGACCAGATTTAAGGAGGGCGTTTCGCCCTCCGTGACCAGGACTGTCCAGGGATACCCAATGAAAAAACTGCTGATTGCCTGCCTGCCCGCACTGCTTGCCGGGTGTAGTTATTACAACCAGTTCGTTGAACGGATGCATACCGACACGCTGGTTTACCAGTGCGATGAAAAACCCCTGACCGTGAAAATTAACCGTACCCGCCAGCAGGCCAGTTTCGTCTGGGATGACAAGCTACTGACGCTGCAACAAGGGTTATCGGCATCCGGCGCGCGCTATACTGATGGCGTTTATGTTTTCTGGTCGAAAGATAACGGCGCGACGGTCTATAAACGCGACCGCATCGTGCTGAATAACTGTCAGTTAATTCCAGAGCGTTGAGATTTTCACAGGGGGGCGCATAATAGCCCTCCCTGATGATTATTTTTTGCTAACGCCATGTCTGATAACGATCAATTGCAGCAAATCGCGCATCTGCGCCGTGAATACACAAAAGGCGGTCTGCGCCGCAACGACCTGCCAGCAGAGCCGCTGAAACTCTTTGAACGCTGGTTAGGGCAAGCCTGCGAGGCCCAGCTCGTCGATCCGACTGCCATGGTGGTAGCAACGGTGGATGAAAACGGTCAGCCCTATCAGCGCATCGTGCTGCTCAAGCATTATGATGAAAAAGGGCTGGTGTTTTATACCAACCTTGGTAGCCGTAAAGCGCACCATATTGAGCATAATCCGGCGGTTAGTCTGCTGTTCCCGTGGCATATGCTGGAACGTCAGGTGATGGTAACCGGTAAAGCAGAACGCTTATCGACGCTGGAAGTGGTGAAGTACTTTCACAGCCGCCCGCGCGACAGTCAAATCGGTGCCTGGGTTTCTAAACAATCCAGCCGTATCTCCGCGCGCGGTATCCTCGAAAGCAAGTTTCTTGAACTGAAGCAAAAGTTCCAGCAGGGCGAAATTCCGCTGCCCAGTTTCTGGGGAGGTTTTCGCGTCAGCATTGAGCAGATGGAGTTCTGGCAGGGCGGCGCTAACCGTCTGCACGATCGTTTTTTATACCAGCGTGAAAATGACGCCTGGAAAATTGATCGTCTCGCTCCGTAATCCCTGAAAAATGTTGCGTTAAGCGCTGGTACTCCGTGTTCCGGCGCTTTATGCTATCTGCCCCCCTGAAGTATCCTTTCGCATCTGGCGAAAAGTCGTGTACCGGCAAAGGTGCAGTTCCGTTTTATACATGGAGAATTTGATGGCAAGCAGTAACTTGATTAAACAATTGCAAGAGCGGGGCCTGGTGGCTCAGGTAACGGATGAGGAAGCGTTAGCAGAGCGACTGGCGCAGGGGCCAATCGCGCTTTATTGCGGCTTCGATCCCACCGCAGACAGCTTGCATTTGGGGCATCTCGTTCCATTGTTATGCCTGAAACGCTTCCAGCAGGCTGGCCACAAGCCGGTAGCGCTGGTAGGCGGCGCTACCGGGCTGATTGGCGATCCGAGCTTTAAAGCGACCGAGCGCAAACTGAATACCGAAGAGACCGTGCAGGAGTGGGTGGATAAAATCCGCCGGCAAGTGGCACCGTTCCTCGATTTCGACTGCGGTGACAACTCCGCAATTGCGGCGAACAACTACGACTGGTTCGGCAATATGAACGTGCTGACCTTCCTGCGCGATATCGGCAANCACTTCTCNGTTAACCAGATGATTAACAAAGAAGCGGTGAAACAGCGTCTGAACCGTGATGANGTCGGNATCTCCTTTACCGAGTTCTCCTACAACCTGTTACAGGGTTACGACTTCGCCTGCCTGAACAAGCTGCACGGCGTGGCGTTGCAGATCGGCGGTTCCGATCAATGGGGCAACATCACCTCCGGTATCGACCTGACCCGTCGTCTGCACCAGAATCAGGTATTTGGCCTGACGGTTCCGCTGATCACCAAAGCTGACGGCACCAAATTCGGTAAAACCGAAGGCGGCGCGGTCTGGCTGGATCCGAAGAAAACCAGCCCGTACAAGTTCTACCAGTTCTGGATCAACACCGCCGATGCCGATGTTTATCGCTTCCTGAAATTCTTCACCTTTATGGATATCGCCGAAATTAACGCGCTGGAAGAAGAAGACAAGAACAGCGGTAAAGCACCGCGCGCACAGTATGTGCTGGCCGAGCAGGTCACGCGACTGGTGCATGGCGAAGAGGGGCTGGTTGCCGCAAAACGCATCACCGAAAGCCTGTTTAACGGCACGCTGAGCGATCTGAGCGAAGCGGATTTCGAACAGCTGGCGCAGGATGGCGTGCCGATGGTCGAGATGGAAAAAGGTGCGGATCTGATGCAGGCGCTGGTCGATTCCGAGCTGCAACCATCCCGCGGCCAGGCGCGTAAAACCATCGCCTCCAATGCGGTCACCATCAACGGTGAAAAACAGTCCGATCCGGAATACACCTTCGCCGACAGCGATCGCCTGTTTGGTCGCTACACGCTGCTGCGTCGCGGTAAGAAAAATTACTGCCTGATCTGCTGGAAATAATTCACGTCATATCCCGGGGAGTGAGAAATCACTCCCTTCTTTTTCGTCCCGTCATTGCAAGGCTACAAAAATGAAGAACATCCTCGCCATTCAATCGCATGTGGTCTTTGGGCATGCGGGGAACAGTGCGGCTGAATTTCCGATGCGCCGCCTTGGCGCCAATGTCTGGCCGCTGAATACGGTGCAGTTTTCTAACCACACCCAGTACGGCAAATGGACCGGTAGCGTCATGCCGCCCGCGCATCTGACGGAGATTGTGCAGGGCATCGCCGCTATTGATCAGCTACAGCGCTGTGACGCGGTACTAAGCGGCTATCTCGGGTCGGCGGAGCAGGGCGAACATATTCTCGGTATCGTGCGTCAGGTAAAAGCCGCCAATCCGCAGGCGAAATATTTCTGCGATCCGGTGATGGGGCATCCCGAAAAAGGGTGCATCGTTGCGCCGGGCGTCGCCGAATTCCATCTGCGCCACGCGTTACCGGCCAGCGATATCATTGCGCCTAATCTGATTGAGCTGGAGATCCTTTGCGAACATGCAGTGAATAGCGTGCAGGAAGCGGTCGCTGCCGCGCGTGAACTGATTGCGAAAGGGCCGCAAATTGTTCTGGTGAAACATCTGGCGCGCGCCGGTCTGAGCGCGGATCGTTTTGAGATGCTGCTGGTGACGCCGCAGGAAGCCTGGCACATCAGCCGTCCGCTGGTCGATTTCGGCGCGCGTCAGCCGGTTGGCGTCGGCGATGTCACCAGCGGGCTGTTACTGGTGAAGCTGCTGCAGGGTGCATCGGTACGTGAGGCGCTGGAGCATGTAACGGCTGCGGTGTATGAAATTATGCTGACCACTCAGGGCATGCAGGAGTACGAACTGCAAGTGGTGGCAGCGCAGGACAGGATCGCGAAACCGGAACATCTGTTCAGCGCAACCTTGCTGTAATAAAAAAGGCGGGATTTTCCCGCCTTTCTCTTACTGGCATTAATGCCGCGCGCAAACGCACGCGGGCCATCAGTGCTTACTGAATACCTTCCGCTGCCATCGCGGCCGCAACGGCCGGACGAGCGGCAACACGCGCCATGTACGCGTCGATATGGCTCAGGCCTTCCATGTTCAGTTTCACTGCGCGCGCCCAGCGCAGCACCGTAAACAGGTAGCCATCAGCAATAGTGAAGCGCGCGCCGCTGATCCACTCGCTATTCGCCAGGGACTGGTCCACGTATTGCAGCTTTTTCTCCAGCAGAGCGCGAACCGTCGGTTTGTACTCTTCCGGCGTATCCGGGCGGAAAAGCGGCGTGAAGCCTTTATGCAGCTCGGTCGCGACAAAGTTTAACCACTCCAGCGTTTTGTAGCGCGGCAACGTACCGACCGGCGCCAGAAGCTGGCTGTCCGGTGCGCTGTCGGCGACATATTGCATGATTGCCACGCCTTCCGTCACCAGCGTGGTGTCATCAAGTTGAAGCGCAGGGATCTGGCCTTTCGGGTTAATGGCAAAAAAGTCGTCGCCATTTTCCAGGCGCTTTTTCATCAGGTCGACGCTGACCAGCGTCACGTCTTTACCGGTTTCACGCAGGGCAATGTGCGATGCAAGCGAGCAGGCGCCGGGCTTGTAAAACAGTTTCATTATGCTTTCCTTATAGTCAATTTCGGGCATTAGGTTATTACGTCGCGGAATAAAAAAAAAGCCGCTAACCTGGGTTAGCGGCTGAATATTTCGTGCTCCCCGCAGCAATTACGCTGTTGCGGTTTCCGACGCTTCACGCACGTTGTCGTCGCTCTGCGTCATGCGGTTCAGCTTCGGTGCAGCCAGGATCATCAGCACCGCAATCACGGCTGTGGCGATACCAATCTGCAGGAAGACAGTACCGTAGATGTCCAGTGACATCAGCGGGTCGGTCACGTTTTCCGGGATTGCCATCTGGTTAGCGACGTAACCTGCGATGATGTTCGCACCGGCAGTCGTCAGGAACCAGCTACCCATGATGAAGCCCATCAGTCGTTGCGGTACCAGCTGCGCAACCATCGCCAGGCCCAGCCCGGAGATCATCAGTTCACCGATACTTTGCAGCGCGTAACTTGCAATCAGCCAGTTCACGGAGACGATACCGGCATCGGAAGCGAATTTGGTGCCCAGCGGCAGAACCAGGAACGCGCCGGAGCACAGTACCATACCGATCGCAAATTTATGCGGCATCGGCAGCGTATCGCCCATTTTGTTGTAGATTGCGGCCAAAATCGGGCTACCAATAATGATCCAGAACGGGTTCAGCGCCTGATACTGTTCCGGCTCAAACGCGATGCCAAACAGGGTATGTTCAACGTTGCGAATGGCAAAGAAGTTCAGGGACGTCGGCATCTGGCTGTACAGGACGAAGAAAACGATCGCCTGAAGCATCAGAATGAAGGCCACAATCATTTTGCGACGCGCAGCGCCTTGCAGGGC
>Ga0058692_1000139_pt1 | contig 46218 bp, 54 predicted proteins | sample AgamicAtAmrz_FD_55216 | JGI IMG/M metagenome (GOLD analysis project Ga0058692, IMG submission 55216) | Agave microbial communities from Guanajuato, Mexico - At.Am.rz | ecosystem: Host-associated > Plants > Roots > Rhizosphere | place: Guanajato, Mexico | collected 2012-06-07 | reverse complement strand
TGTTGATTTCCACTGAGAGCTGACCCGGCGCAGCCAGATATTTCCATTGAGAATTGACCCATGTTTCAACCGTCCCTCGCATGTTTTCCGCGGGGGCTCTGGAGTGATCGACATGGCGTTACTGAGCGTGATCCGACGCTGGCATTTTCGCGAGCATTTATCGATCCGGGAGATTTGCCGCAGGACCGGCTTATCCCGGAATACCATCCGCAAATATCTGCGTGCCGGCGGGGTGGAGCCGAAGTTCAATGTGCCGGAGAGGCCGAGCAAGCTCGACCCGTTTGCGGATCGGTTGTCGGCCTGGCTGAAGACCGAGGCCAAGAAAGGTCGCAAGCAGAAGCGGACGCTGAAGCAGCTACACGCCGATCTTGTGAGCCTGGGCTACGAGGGGTCCTACAATCGCGTGGCGGCATTTGCTCGGGAATGGCGAGACGATCGACAGCGGGAACTGCAGACGACGGGCCGCGGGACATTTGTGCCCTTGGCGTTCGAACCAGGTGAAGCCTTCCAGTTCGACTGGTCGGAAGATTGGGCGATCATCGGCAATGAGCGCACCAAACTGCAGATCGCCCATACGAAGCTGAGCTACTCCAGGGCCTTCATCGTCCGGGCATATCTCCTGCAGACGCACGAGATGCTGTTCGATGCCCACAATCACGCATTCCGTGTCTTCGGTGGCATCCCCGGCCGCGGCATCTACGACAACATGCGCACAGCGATCGACAAGGTCGGCCGTGGCAAAGAGCGTGACGTCAACGTCCGCTTCATGGCGATGGCCAGCCATTATGTGTTCGAGCCCGAGTTCTGCAATCCGGCGTCCGGCTGGGAGAAGGGACAGGTCGAGAAGAACGTTCAGGATGCACGTCACCGCTTCTTTCAACCGATCCCGCGCTTTCCATCACTGGAAGCCCTGAACGATTGGCTCGAGCAGCGTTGCAAAGAGTTCTGGGCCAAGACGCCCCACGGTCAGATGCGTGGCACTATTGCCGACATCTGGGCGGAGGAAGTTCCTGCTCTCATGCCACTGTCCAGGCCGTTCGACGGGTTCGTCGAATATACGAAGCGGGTCACGCCGACGTGCCTCGTGCATCTGGAGCGCAACCGCTACAGCGTCCCGGCATCCTTCGCCAATCGACCAGTGAGCCTGCGGGTTTATCCGGATCGTGTCGTTGTCGCAGCGGAAGGCCAGATCGTTTGCGAGCACCGTCGCGTCATCGATCGTTCCCATGATCGCCCAGGACAGACCATCTATGACTGGCGGCATTATCTGGCAGTGGTGCAGCGTAAGCCCGGCGCTCTTCGCAACGGTGCACCGTTCGCCGAGCTTCCCGATGCATTCCGGACCCTGCAACAATATCTGCTCAAGAAGCCAGGTGGCGACCGCGAGATGGTCGATATCCTGGCACTTGTTCTCCAGCACGACGAACAGGCAGTGCTCTCGGCCGTGGACATGGCGCTGAAGTCCGGCGTCCCGACCAAGACGCATGTGTTGAATCTGCTGCATCGTCTCGTTGACGGCAAATCCTTCACGCCGCCGACCCTTGACGCACCGCAGGCACTGACGCTCACCAATGAGCCCAAGGCCAATGTTGAACGATACGATACCTTGAGAAAGACGGAGGTTCGCCATGCGTCATAATCCGGCAAGCGGCGCGATCGTCATCATGCTGCGGCAACTGAAGATGCATGGCATGGCCCACGCCGTCGGCGATCTGACCGAGCAAGGTTCGCCGGCGTTTGAGGCTGCCATTCCGATCCTGTCCCAGCTTCTCAAGGCGGAGACTGCGGAACGCGAGGTCCGATCGACGGCCTATCAGCTCAAGACAGCACGCTTTCCGGCCTACCGTGATCTGAATGGCTTCGACTTCTCCAGCAGCGAGATCAACGAGGCGCTCGTGCAACAGCTTCATCGCTGCGACTTCCTCGATGACGCCAACAACATCGTTCTGGTCGGCGGTCCCGGCACGGGCAAGACGCACATTGCCACCGCGCTCGGTGTCCAGGCCATCGAGCATCACCACAAGCGGGTGCGGTTCTTCTCGACAGTCGAGTTGGTCAACGCGCTCGAGCAAGAGAAGGCTCAAGGCAAGTCGGGGCAGATCGCCAATCGGCTCGTTCATTCCGATCTCGTCATTCTCGACGAGCTGGGATACCTGCCATTCAGCGCTTCAGGCGGGGCGCTGCTCTTCCATCTGCTGAGCAGGCTGTACGAGCGCACCAGCGTCATCATCACCACCAACCTCAGCTTCAGTGAATGGGCCAGCGTGTTCGGCGACGCAAAGATGACCACCGCGCTGCTCGACCGGCTTACCCACCACTGCCACATCCTGGAAACCGGAAACGATAGCTTCCGCTTCAAGAACAGCTCGGCCCATCAGCCCAAAACAACGAGGGAGAAACGCAGGAACTTGACCCCGACCATCAACACGAACGATACCTAAAGGCGGGTCAATTCTCGGTGGAAATGCCGGGTCAGCTCTCAGTGGAAATCAACACATGCTGTTCTCCTTATTGTTGTGTTTGGTGAGAGGGCTCGCGATCAAAGACCGCTGGCAACGAACTGTTTGAGTTCGGGCGTCCGGGGCTGATCGAGAAGCGAGCGGTCTCCAACTTCCCAAATCTTGCCGTGATGCATGAACACGATCTGATCTGCGACCTTGCGGGCAAACGCCATCTCGTGCGTGACGAGGATCATCGTCATTTTTTCTTTTGCGAGGTTCTCTATGACGCGAAGGACCTCACCGGTGAGCTCGGGGTCAAGCGCGGACGTCACCTCGTCCAGCAACAGCACCCGGGGCCGCATCGCCAGCGATCGCGCGATGGCGACGCGTTGCTGCTGGCCGCCGGAAAGCTGCTCAGGATAATTGTCGATCTTGTCGATGAGACCAACTTTGGAGAGAACCTCTTGCGCCAATTCACGGCATTTGTGCTTTGGGATTCCGAGAACCCGGCGTGGGGCGATCGTGACATTTTCGGCGACCGTCAGATGCGGAAAAAGATTGTAGCTCTGGAAGACGATACCCACTTCCTGCCGCAGCTTGCGGAGATCGAGTTGTTCGTCAGTGATCTCAAAGCCACATACCGAAAGCGCTCCATCGTTGATCTTTTCGAGCCCGTTGATGCAACGTAGTGCGGTGCTTTTTCCCGAGCCGGAGCGTCCGAGGATTGCCACGACCTTGCCTTCATCGATGTCGAGCGAAATACCTTTCAGCACTTCGAGGTCGCCAAATTTTTTGTGAACTTCCTTGAAGGATACGATTGCGGCAGCCATCACGAAGACGCCTTTCTGTATTTTCCAGTCGCCTGTTCAAGACGCCGGCTGAGGATCGAAAGCGGGAAGCAGATGACGAAGTAGATCACCCCAGCAATTGTGAAGATCACAAACGGTTCGTTGCTCGTATTGTTGACCACCCGGGCCGTGTAGGTGAGCTCTGCAAATGCCAGCACGATTGCGTAGGAGGTGTTTTTCACGACCTGAACCAGGAACCCGATTGTCGGAGGCGTGGCGATGCGAATGGCCTGCGGTACAATGATGCGAAAGAGGACATCGGTTTTCCGCAATGCTAGGCACTCGGCGGCTTCCCACTGTGTATGCGGAACTGCTCTGAGGCTCCCTTTCCAGATTTCCGCCAGGAAGGCCGCGGAATAGACCGCCATCGAAAGTCCGGCCGCAGTCAGCGTTGCAGGGTCGTATCCCGTCATGCTGGAGCCGAAATAGACCGCAAACATCAGGATTGGCAGAGGGATGCCCTGGACGATGATGATGACGAATGCAGAGCTCCAGCGCGCAACCGTCGTCTTGGAGATCAACAGCAGCGCTAGGGGGAAGCCCAGGATAGTGCCACCAAGAAATCCGAGAAACGAGAGGACTATCGTCCACCATGCGCCGTTCAGGAGCGCGCCGTATTGTTGTATGGTCAGACCGAGCATGGCGTCCTCACAATGGTGTCCGAAGCCTTCTTAGACGGGCAAAGGCCAGAAGGCCTGCACCGTTGAGAAGGCCGCGCATCAGCGCCGTTATGATGATGTAGATGACAGCCACGACGAGATAGATTTCGAAGCTGCGAAATGTGAACGACTGGATGAGCCAGGCAACGCCCGTCAGCTCTTGAGCAGAGATCTGGTACATGATCGCGGTCGAGAGCATCATCAGGATCGACTGCCCCACCAGTGCCGGATAGACGCGCTCAAAAGCCTGGGGAAGCTCGATGTAGAGGATGCGCTGAAAGGGAGACAGGGCAAGACAGTCTGCCGCTTCGATCTGCCCTTTGGGGGTTGCTTCAAGACCAGCCCGGATGATTTCGCCGGTATAGGCTCCAAAGTTAACGATCAACGCGATTACCGCCGCTGTGAAAGGACTCAGGCGGATGCCGAGAGACGCGAGACCGAAGAAGAGCCAGAAAGCCTGGATCAGCGACGGTGTATTGCGAATGATCTCCACGTAGAAACCGGCGATTCGATCGGCATTGCGGGACCCGTGGACGCGTGCCAAAGCACAAACGATGCCCAGTATTGCTCCTGGTATCAGTGCCAGGACCGTCATCAGCAGCGTTGATACAATGCCGCCGAGTATCTGGCCCATATACTCATCGAGGAACGAGAAATCGAGTTCGCCCATCAGATTGCTCCTGCGCCTGCCGAAACCGTCGGCACGTCAAGCCCGCCCTCCAGGTAGGACTTTCGAGCAAAGTCACCCGTTATGAATTCGAGAAAGTCAGCGACATCGCTCGAATATTCCTTTTCCGCAAAAGCTGCGGCCGTAAAGATTGTTGTGTGATTGAGGTCGGACGGAAAAGGTCCGATGACGTCCACGCCTGGCACCGCGAGAAGTTCGCTCATCTGCTGAACAGCCAAGTCAGCCTCTCCTGCGAGGACGTGTTCGGCCGTGAGTCCCTGCGGGATTATCTTTGCCCTTGCGAGGATCTGTTCGGCAATGCCAAGTCTTTCGATCAGGGAGCGAAAGAACACACCGCTTGCCCCTGTTTGAGAAAAGACGATCGATTTCGCCGAAAGCATGCAGGAGATGAACTCTTCCTTTGAGTCGATCGTCACATCTGGCGAGCCCGCTGCCTTTGCTAGCCCAACGGTTGTTGAAGCCAGATCGCGGATGCTTCGCGTCGAAAGGATGCCGTTGGCGGCGAGCCCTCTCACCATGTCCGAGATAGCGATGATAACGTCGGCCCGCTCTCCGGTTTCAACGCGGCCGGCGAGGACGTTTGTGGGGTTGAAGATAACCTCGAGGGACACGCCTCGGCTTTGTTCGTACGCGGGGAGAATCCGGTCGCGAAGGGGAGCCAGAACGCCAAGAGTGCTCATCAATCTGATTTTGGGAATTGCCACTGTCCTCTCCAATAAAATGCCCGTATTGGGTCGGCTGATAAGCCAAATATCCGTGACGTATATTAAACTGTCAAGACCGTTTTTTCGGCAAATTGAATTCATGACCAAAATGGCGTCAATATACGCAAATCGCCCACGAAATGATCAGGAAATGCGAATATTCTCGGCGCTGAGAAGCCGGCGATTGTTTTCACTGATGCCTCTACCACTACAAATATATATGGCCCCGACGGGCTAGCGACGGAGCCATAATTAACGTGTGTAAGCCCGATAGGTGGAGGCGTGCGCGCTTAATCGATGTCTTCGACATCAAGGGTGAGAGGGCCCACTGTCTTGTTCTCAAGCAATCGGAGAAGGCGGCGCTGCGTGTATCGGGCATGCTCCGGCAGGAAGGTGATCAGTTCAGCCCTGTCACGTCTTTCTATAGCTTCGATGATCTGATTGTGTTGGTCGAGATTGGCGGCAAACTGCCCGGATTGATAGTCTGCGTCGGCGACTTCTGCTTTGTAAATGTACACGTTCAGCCTGCGAACGTGGCGGTGGGTGCTTTCCGCGAAGTCGTAGAACAGGCCGTTCCCGATTGTCTTGTGGATGCGCAGGTGAAATTCCTGATTGAGCTGTGTGATCGCCAGGAACTCCCTGTTTTTAACGCTTTCTGTATAACGTCGCTGGATGGCGCGAAGATCCGGCAGAAGCGTTGGATCGTCCAGTTTGCACATTTGTCCGGCCACCGATTCAGCGAGTTGATGCGCTACGATAACCTCGCCCATCTCGTCCATATCGAGTTTGCGGACATAGGTTCCACCTCGCTGCGGCATGATCTTGACGAAGCCCTCAGCCACGAGGCGATTGATCGCCTCTCTCGCTGGCGTACGGCCGAGCTGGAAGCGGTCCACGAGAATCCGCTCGTCAATCCTGCTTCCTGGCTCCAACCCCATATCGATAATGTGCGATCGAATAAGATCGAGAGCTGCGTCAGTTTGTGACGCGAGCTTCACTTCTTCATTCTGAGTCACGGCTACCCCTTTAAAATATCCAAAGTATCCAAGATCCTGCCGCCTTTTCAGGCGTGTCCTGGGACAATGGCTACAAACATGCAGATTTGCGCGCGATTTGTCGAGATGGCGGGTTTGTGGATTTTTATCGCCTCGACGATTGACGTGCTCCGGCCATGTTAATATACGTAACATATATTAACGCAACGGAGGTCCAATGTCGTCGGTTTTTGAAGCAGTAGAAGCATCTGTCGGCCGCATGGTCCGTCGCGATATCTCGCGGCTGGTCGCATTCGCAAACGGCAACATTGAAAAGGCAGCCCGGTCGATTGCCGAGCATCCCGCTCCGCATGTGGGAATTATCTGCGGCTTCTTCGTTCGCCATGCAGAGCCGCCGTCCCCGGAGACGGACGGACTGAACGGCATGGCTCAACTCGCTGCCGGGCTCACGGAAGCTGGCATCAAAGTGACAGTGATCACCGATGCGCCATGCGCAAAGGCGGTTTGGGCGGTCACGAAAGTGCTGCCCCACGAGGTCGGCCTGGAGATTGTTTCAGTTGATGCGACCGCAGTCCGCAATCTTCGCAAGAATATCGAGCAGTCCGGTACCCCGCTTACGCACCTTGTCGCCATCGAGCGCTGCTCGCTGGGCTCGGACGGGAAGCCGCACCGCGAACACGGTTGGGATATTTCAGGCGATACTGCCCCTTTGGACTATCTGTTCGAAGATGCCGGTTGGCAGGCGCCGTGGAAGACGATCGGTATCGGCGATGGCGGCAATGAAATTGGTATGGGCGTTCTTCCCCTGGATATCGTCGAGAAGGATATCCCCAATGGTTCGCTCATTGCCGCCAAGACCGGTTCGGATTTCCTGATCGTGTTGGGCGTCGCAAATTGGGGAGCTTACGGTCTTCTGGCAGCACTTTCCGCCATTCGGACAGATATCAGTCCTCAATTGCTGAAACACTTCAATGGCACTTTCGAGACGGAAGTCCTGGAGGCTGCGGTCAATATTGGGCAGGCGATCGATGACAGCCGTGTCGACCGACTTGGTCAGTTGCAGATGACGATCGATCGGCTGCCGGTCGCAGACCACATAGCGATCATCGATGACTTGAAGAGCATCGTTGCGGCCCGTGCCTGAGACGTTTGGCCGGCATGTCGCCGGCCAAACTCGCTTACTTTGCAAGAGAGACAGAGCATGAGCGAGGACAATCCTACCCGGACCCACCGGTTCAGCGCCCATATTGGATTTCTATTCGGTGAGTTACCATTCAGTGCGCGCTTCGCTGCCGCCCGCAAACATGGCTTTACAGCGGTGGAGCATCCGAGCCCGTTCGAAACACCAGCTGCGACTGTCCGAGAATACCTGGACGACAATGGCCTTCTCTATGTGCAAACAGGTTTTCCTGCGGGTGACGTCTCGAGAGGTGAGAAGGGATTTGCCGCCCTTCCTGACAAGCGTATCCAGTTTCGGGAGGCGATTACTCCTACCCTCGACTATGCCAGCCAAATTGGTTGCCAGATGGTGCACGCGATGGCCGGGGTCGTGCCTGCAGGGGCGACGAGATCTGTCTTATGGACGGAATATCTGGAGAACCTGGCATATGCTGCGGACGCGGCACGCGCGTACGACGTTGACATCATCGTCGAACCCGTAGGGCCAGGATCGATCGCTGATTATTTCATCTCCGACCCGGATATCGCAGTGGAAGCCATCGAGGCGGTGGGTCGGCCCAACGTCAAACTTCTGATGGACGTTTATCATGCCGTCAGCCTTGGAACAGAACCACTGGCATTTATCAGACAACACCATTCGATGATCGGTCATGTCCAGATTGCCGACTACCCCGGACGACATGAACCCGGTTCTGCGATTATTGATTTTGCCAGAGTGTTCCAGGTTCTCAAGGATGTCGGCTACGGCGGCCACATAGGCTGCGAATATCATCCATCGACGTCCACCGAAGAAAGCCTCGGCTGGATGCGTGACTTCGGAGAATCCAGGTGATGGCTCAACGCTCTCGCATCGTGTTGCTCCATGCGACGATGGTCGCGGTCGACCCAATCCATGCAGCTTTTCACAAACTATGGTCGGAAGCCGAAGCTGTAAACCTGCTTGATGATGCACTCACAATCGATCGGGCAAAGGCTGACGAGTTGAGGCCTGATCTGCAAAGCCGGTTCGTTTCATTGTGCCACTACGGTGCCAGTCTTTCAGCGGATGGCATCCTGATTACCTGCTCAGCCTTCGGCCCCGCAATCGACCAGGCGGCGTCTGAGATCTCAATTCCGGTGTTGAAGCCGAATGCGCCGATGTTTGACGCAGCCATCAGGGAAGGCCAACGGATCGCGATGATCGCGACGTTCACACCGGCGGTGGTAACGATGGAGCAAGAGTTCGTCGAGCAGGCGAGGGCACAGAGCTCCTCGGCAGTTCTTGAGACCTTCGTACTGCCAGACGCTATGGCCGCTTTAAGAGGAGGCGATGCGGAAACCCACAATCGTCTGATTGCCGAGAAAGGCGCCAGTCTTTCCGGTTACGACGCGATCATGCTTGCGCATTTTTCCACGTCTCGTGCTGCGGACCTTCTGCGTTCACAGACAACCACTCCGGTGCTGAGCGCGCCCGAGGCGTCGGTACTTGCGATGCGGGAAGCGCTCGCACGCTAACCCACCTTGAGGAGATAACAATGCTGTTAGGCGCAATTGCCGATGATCTGACCGGAGCAACTGACATTGCGCTTGCATTCGCGCGAGAGGGCTTGCGGACTGTGCAGATCAACGGAATTCCAGACGATGGCACTTTGGTGCCGAACGTCGATGCCGTCGTCATCGCATTGAAGTCAAGGACGATCCCGGCTTCCGAAGCCGTCTCGCTGTCCAGGGGGGCCGCGTCGTGGCTGCGAGCTCACCACGTCAAACAAGTCGTCTTCAAATATTGCTCCACCTTTGACTCGACGGACGCCGGAAACATCGGGCCGGTTACCGAAGCGCTGCTTGAGGAACTAGGCGAGACCATAACGATCGCCTGCCCAACCTTCCCGGAAAATGGCCGAACGGTGTTTCAAGGACATCTGTTTGTTGGGGACACGTTATTGTCCGAGAGTCCGATGCGAGATCATCCTCTCACGCCGATGACGGATGCGAACCTGGTCCGTGTCCTGCAGAGGCAGACCGGCTTGCCTGTTGGGCTCCTTGCGGCCGCCGATGTCCAAGCAGGGCAGGAGAGGGTGGCGGCACGGATAAGGCAAGCGGCAACGCAGAACCTTCGCATCTTGATTGCTGATGCGGCGACAGCGAAAGACTTGAACGAAATTGGCAAGGCCTGCAGCGACCGAATGCTGGTGACTGGCGCCGCCGGGATTGGTGGAGCGCTTGCTCGCAACCATGCTGCGGCAATTACGGGCGACCGCAGGAGTGCAGCGTTCGCCTGGCCAGTAGGGCGAACTGTTATTCTTGCAGGCTCCTGCTCGGTTGCGACCCGAAACCAGGTAAACCACGTCATTGCACTCGGCTATCCCGCAACCAAAATCGATCCGATCGCAATCGCTTCGGGCGCACTTGATGTGGCTTCCGTCGCAGAATGGGCAAAGGCATCGGAGGGGGATCCACCCGTCATCTATGCCAGTACCAATCCTGAGGATGTTCTCAAAGCCCAGGAGGTGTTGGGCCGTGAGCAGGCCGGTGCATTGGTCGAAGACTTCCTGGGTGAACTGGCTGCCACATTGCGGTCAGCAGGTTTCAGCAGATTTATCGTGGCCGGTGGAGAAACGTCAGGCGCGGTTTCCGCAGCTCTGGCCGTGAACGCCCTGGAGATCGGGCCCGAGATTGATCCGGGTGTACCGTGGACAAGGGCGGCAGACGCTAGCGGACCGGCGCTTGCTTTGAAGTCGGGAAATTTCGGCGCGCCGGACTTCTTTGAAAAAGCCCGGAGAATGTGTCAGTGATCGCCATCACATCTGAAGAGACGAAAGTCCGGGACGAGATTGCATCGGTTGGCAAGTCGCTATTCGATCGTGGTCTTTCTCCAGGCTCAACTGGAAATATCAGCGTCCGATTATCGTGCGGGGAAGTCCTCATGACCCCGACGAACGCATCGTTGGGAACGCTTGATGCCAGCCGCATCTCTAGATTTTCTGCCGAAGGCGTTCATCTCGACGGTGACAAGCCTACAAAAGAGGCGTTCCTGCATCACTGCGTATACTGCAATCGCAAGACCGCGAAAGCCATCGTCCACCTCCATTCAACTCATGCGGTTGCACTCAGCATCTTGCCGGAACTCGATCGCAGTAATGCTCTTCCCCCGCTGACAGCTTATTATGTCATGCGGATCGGCAAGCTTCCGATCGTCGATTATTTTCCACCGGGAGACATGAGGCTCGCCGAGGCCGTCCAGCTTGAAATCAGTCAGGCGCATGCCGTGCTCCTCGCCAACCACGGGCCGGTCGTTTCCGGAAAGTCGCTGCTCGACGCGCAGTATGCTGCTGAGGAATTGGAAGAGACCGCCAAGCTCTACCTGTTGGTAAGAGGCCTGAAGGTGGCATCTCTGACGCAGACGCAAGTCGATGAACTCGCACGCGGATAGCTGCCGGTCGGCCGGCGTTGGGCATTCACTTCTTGAGCAATGTGCCAAAAGCCGCGCGTCAGTGAACCGCCTGAAAAGCTAAAATACTTGCGACGAGCTGCGCGCAGGTTCGATTCCGATCAAGGCGCTTAGGATGCCAACAACGGGGTCTCAGATTCTACCGCCTTCAGAGCAATTAGTACAACTGTCCCTTTATAGACGCATTGGGATCGTCGTCAAAAATTCAACTTCGCCTACGCGTCCGCCCTCATTCCAGGGTTTGCCACACCTGTGGCGTTCGGGCTAAATTGGTTCGATCTGAGCTGGCGCTGGACTGCTCGCTATTTCACCGAGCAGCCAGTTCCTAAATGCCTGGATCCGCGGCTTTTTGCGCGTTCTGCGTCCGCGTAACAAAATAATATGAAAACGGACTTCCTAGTGATGCCGCTATAAGAATTATCACGAGCCCTGAGTTGATAGCTTCCTCGGCGTAAAAGTCGCGAACCAAGGCCAATCCTTTCGAAGCAACTGCCGCCTTGATCCACAAGCGACGAAGGATATGTCGTCACCATTCAGGTTCGCAAGAGGAATAAGGCCGCGCACTTCGCCGCAGGGCCGCTCGCTGGCCGACGCGTCCGTCTGACCGCCCCGCGGTCCGGGAAGTGTCTTCGGAAGAACTGAGGGTAGGAAGGACCGGTGAGGTGCCGGTTCCGATATCCCCGAAGGAACATATCCCACGCAGATCCTCAAACTTGATCCCCGTGCGCTGATCGCGGTCACCTTGATGGGGGCGATTCCGGAAGAAGGCAAAATGGCACTCGAGTAATCGAGCAGCATATGGACGTTAGGGTGGCTTAGTGGAATACATATGTTTACGCGTCCCTGACCCGGCAGAAGTAGTCGTCCTGTCCCATCTGACCACCCTTCAATGCTATCTCAAGGTCCCGTCCGGCCGCGGTGACGCCGGAGCACAAGGGTGCGCCTGGTGAAATAGATCGGGCTACTCGCAAGGCGGCGATGGATAATGCGCTGGTTGCCGCACCGGAGGTGTCACCACCCGATACGCAAATTCTGGACACGGTTCCAGAATCCACAACAGAGCGTAGGATGTTTCCTATCCCTTTCCCTATGCGGTTTTTTGCTGCTGTTTCTAATACTGGCTCAGCTACAGTGTCGCCCAAGTCTGAAGCTCCGTGTGCGGTGTAGAGAATGACCGATTGACCCTGCCTAATCTCGCTAATGGCGGCATCGATAGCGTTTTTGCACGCGGCATCCATCAGCTCATCATTGTGGAAGTTCTCAGATGAAATCGAAATTGCCTTGAAGCCGTCAGCTATGGCTACGTCGATCTGACGCGCCGTGATCGGGGAACAGCTCCCGGATACTACGAGAATTGGGAGCTCGCTTTTTGAGGCGCGCGCTTCCAGGTATCCACTATCGTCACTTGGATTCAAGAAAGGGACGAGCGCAGTTTCAACTGCGCTGGAGCCGACACAAAAAAGTGTGCTGTCGCGGCTCTGGTCATTCAACCATTTTCCGATGTTCATCAAATGCGTATCAGTGGCGGTGTCACATAGAATTGCCCGACCGGTTGCTTCTATCTTGGGAAAAGACCTGTTTTCGATGTCAACCAAATTGAGCAGATGTATCGGCAAGGTGGTTTGTTCGGACATATGGCGGCGAAGATCGGCCTCATGCATCGGCGTCACGGGATGTTTGCTCATGACGGGATGCCGGTCAAGACGATGGATTGCTGGATCCGAACCCGCGCGAGCGAACAGATTGCCAAATGTGACGTATCTCCCCAGTCGAGGCGCGCCGACAACGATGGGAACGTCTCTACCGCCGAACTCTCTCATACCCAGTTCCAGGGCATGCCCGATGTTCCCTATTTTGGGAGATGAGTCGAAGGTCGAGCAGACTTTGTAGTGGACAATACGAGGTTTCAGAGCAGCCATCCGGTTAAAAACCTGTGGCAGGTGCTCATCCATTTCTGTCGGGGACATAGCTCTGCTCATCCCGGCAAACCCGACGGCCTGAATGCCCGGAAAGGCTGCAACAGCGTCAAAAGATGGGTCGAGGACTAGAACCGCCGCTACTTCTGCCGAGTGTAAGGCATCCAGAGCATCGGTAGCGCCGGTGAAGTCGTCACCATAAAAGCATAGATAGGGTGTTTGATCACGCATTTTGGTTAGCCCTTTTTTCGCGAAGGTTTCCAAACGCTTTGATCGATGCAGCAAGCGGTTCGTGGGTGAGCGCATATTCCTGAAGCGGAATGCCTTTCTTCGCCGCCTCCCACGCTTGGCTAATCGCAGCTACGCCTGCCTCAGGTCCCATGGGATGTCCGAGTATGCCCCCTCCGGCCAGGTAAATGACATCGTCACCCTGGATTCCATTATAGGTAGCGGGAGCCTGCCCACCCCACTGACCCGATGAAATTACAGGCATGATCGCTCTGTGATCTGCCAGAGGGGTAAGGCAATCCCGAGCCGACTCGATGACGGATTCGTCGCTCTCGAAAAATTTGCTCTGAATTCCACCGATATGGATCTGGTCGATGCCGGCGAGGCGCCAGAGCTTTTGATACGCTCGGAAACTTATTCCAAGAGATGGATGACGCGTTAGCATGCCCCACCCTGCGCGATGAGCGTGAATAGGCAGGGATGAGTTTCGGCGAATTTGGGCGATGGCTGATGGACCACACGCGTTAATCGAGATCATCACGCATGTGCCGCCAGCAGCAGCAACAATATCGTGGTTTCGGCACATCGTATCTCCATCGTCACTGATGTTGAACGCGTACATCGGCCTTCTGCCGGTTTGTGATTCAATATCGTTCAAGACAGCGGAGATCGACTTGACACGTTCCGCAAATGGAGCGGAAGGCGGATTTGTCATGCACTCATCGTCTTTGATGAAGTGAATTCCGGCGAAACCGAGCGTTCGTACAAGATCGGCAATTACGGTCGCCGATAATCCAAGTTTCGGTTTTACTATGGTGCCGATAATTGGCCCGGTTGTGGCGCCCGCCAATTGACGTGTTCCCTCTACACCGAATGCGGGACCAGGAAACTCCTGGAGAAATTCGCGGGGAAGAACAATATCAAGCAACCTTACGCCAGTCAGTTCCTGAAGCTCGAAGAGATTGCCAAGCAGGATTGCAACCAACGACGACAGACTGGGTGCAAAGTTCTCGACTGGAAACGATATGGTGGCAACAGCCTGGGTAGCTTGTCTGCTCGCATCATTGATAGGAAGCGATGTGGGCAGGGTAAACTCAAGATCCTTTCCGATGATTTTCAGAGCTTCGACGCGACCGCCGAAGCGGTCGGTAATGTCGTCGGTCTCCCCCACAACTCGTGTGAACGAACCGATCGTCTGTTCGCTGGCAAGCAGTTCTGCTGCTCTATGGATGTCGATTGGAGACTCGATGAGGTAGGTACAATGAATTCTTTTGGTCATGCTTATCCCTCGGGATTTCCCGTTCAGTAAACAGTCGTGACGAGCAACTCTGATTTAAGTCCGGACGCGGGTGAAAAGGCTCGGATAATCGACAACGATGCCCTCGGCATCGACTTCAAGATCCGCTTCAAAATTCCGGAAAATTCCCTCGTATCGGTAGCGCTCATTTTGTACGAGGCAGGTATAGGCCTGTTCTGCTGCCGCCGGGACAAGGCTTGGCACGGGGATATAGGCCACGCGTATAGCTTCCCTCTGCCCTTGGGAAAGTTTCAGGCGCCTGATGGGCAATGTGTTGGTGAACGGGGTGGCGGAAATATCGACGTCGATGCATCCGGCCAGTTCAGGCAACGCTACTCCATTGCCGTTTCCCCAGTTTCCTTTGCCATCCGATAAAAGTCGAAGGCTTCCTCCGCCTTGAACGTCAAGGCTGACCTCACGGACAACCCAGTTTGCGTCACAGGAGAGCGCGTATCGCAGGCCGTAATGCTGGCTTCCTCTGTCTCCAATAACCAGCCCCTCGGCCCTGATTCCGTCAGGACCTGTTTCAATCAAAAGCCTCTCAAGGCCTTTCCTGTTTTCCGAACCCCAGCGAATGACACCCATTTCATTTCCTCCAATTTCTGAAATCAATAATAATTAATTATTTTTTATTGACAAGTGCAATCTCCTCTTTCACCTTGAAGGCAACAGCGGCTTATCGGTTGTTCAAAGCGAACGGGACTGGATTGGGAATGACGGTATTTTCACGCGATTACGGTTCTGAGCCGGTCCACATATCTCACGGGCAGGGTGTGTTCCTGCATGGAGCAGATGGACAAGTTTATCTCGATGCAATGGGAAGTGCTGGTGTCGTGGGTATCGGCCACGGGCGGACTGACATCCTAAAGGCCGCAGCCGCAGCGGGCGACCGTATCACCTTTGTCTACACGGCCGGCTTTGCCCATCCCTGGCAGGAGCAGCTTTCGGCGTCCATGCTTTCGGTCGCCCCGGTAGGAATGGGCTCAGTCTATTTTGTTTCGGGTGGATCTGAAGCCAATGAAACTGCCGTTAAGTTGGCGCGACAGTACCACGTTGAAAGGGGCGAACCTCGGCGCCACAAGATAATTACCCGTTGGCAAAGCTATCATGGTGTGACACTCGCGACGTTATCTATGTCAGGGCGAACGAGTTGGCGGAAGCCGTACGACCCCTACATGCTGCCGGTTGTTCGTATCCCGCCCCCATACGACTACCGCTGTTCCTTCTGTGCGAAGGCTGGCGGTTGCAGTCTTAATTGCGCGGATGAGCTCGAAAAAGCAATCTGTCTCGAGGGACCGGAAACGATTTCAGCGTTTTTCGCCGAGCCAATCATAGGAACAACATGCTCGGGCGTCGTCCCGCATCCAGATTACTATCGCCGCATTCGAGAGATCTGCGACCGCTACGGCGTGCTGTTCGTCGCTGACGAAGTTTTGACCGGATACGGGCGGACCGGAACCCCGTTCGCTATCGAAGCCTGGAATGTCCTACCGGATATGATCACCGCCGGAAAAGCTATTGCCAGCGGCTATGCCCCATTGGGTGCTGTGATCATAAGTGAAAAAATCACTGACTATTTCCGCTCGGGGAAGCGGCGCTTCGTTCACGGCTTTACCTACAGTGGCCATGCGCTTTCGTGCTTTGTTGGCCAAAAGGTCTTCGAGATCATGAAAAGCGAAGATCTTTTCAATCAGCCGGGAATTACCGGAGACTATCTGTTTGCACGCCTAAACGACCTCCAACAGCGCCATGCGTGCATCGGGCAAGTCAGAGGGCGCGGATTGTTCGCCGGCATGGAATTTGTCGCAGATCGTCACGCTCGAGCGCCATTTCCGGAGGAAACTCAATTCACAAGCAGACTGGCATCCGAAATGCGACGCCGTGGGGTCCTCATCAATCCCGGAGTGCCCGGTGTGAACTTTGGGCGTGGGGGCGATCATATTCAGATCAGCCCGCCATTTATCATCAATCACCGAGAAATCGATCAGATCGTCGACACGCTCGACGAAGTTCTGACCGAGTTGGCCTAAGTTCAAAAGGAGACAGATCATGTTCAAAGGCGAGGTCGCAAGCGGCGTAGCAGGTCGCGTGATTGCCATGGATTCAATTACAAAAGTCGAGCCAGAAGACAGCGGCGCGATCATTGTTTCGGCCTCTCATGGAGGAGTGAGTTCGGGCGAGTTTGCAATGGTGGTCCCGCTTGGCGGCGTCTTTTTCAATGATGCCGGCGTCGGCAAGGAGGATGCAGGTATTGCCGCGCTCGACATGCTTCAGGCGAAAGAAATCCCTGCAGGCACCGTTGCGCATTCCACCGCACGCATTGGAGATTCTCAGGACATGTGGAGAAATGGGATCATCTCCCATGTCAACGCGGCGGCGCGCCGCCTTGGCATAATCCCTGGCGCCGCACTCAAATCATCGTTGACTAAAATCATCTCGGCGACGTCCTGACCGAGCGAGGTGCGTGCAGATATCAATCAACTAAAGAAAAGGGGAATAAAATGAAAAATCTCATCAAGACAGCAACTCTGGCCTGCCTTCTGGTGGTAGCCGGCAGTGCTCTTGCCAATGCGGAAACACGTATTCGCGTCGGCGGCACCGGTACGCCGGGCAGTCCTGACACGAAGGTCATCGAACTCTTCAAACAACGAGTTGAAGCGGCTCTCGGAACGGATGTCAAAATCGAACTTTACCCGTCATCTCAACTCGGAACATGGAGTGAGATGGTCGAACAGGTAAAGGGTGGTGTTCTGGAATGCCTCTACGAAAGCGTAGGTGATTTAGGTGACTACACGCCTGCTGCCAACGTCGAAGGGGTCGCCTATCTATATCGGGACGAAGACCATTTTTTTCGCATCTGGCGCGGAGCCGTTGGCAAAGAGGTGATCGACACAATCGCAAAAGAGGCTGGTGTTCGTGTGCTCGGTCCCGGCTTTAGAGGATTTCGGCAGTTTCTGGTCAAAAAGCCGGTGGCAAGTCTGGCAGACATGCAAGGCATGAAAGTTCGCGTACCAGGTATCCCGGCCTACATAGTTTCTATTCAGGCGCTCGGCGTAAACCCGACGGCCGTTGCATTTGAAGAAACCTATGCCGCGTTACAGCAGGGTGTCGTCGATGGGCTGGAACAGCCACTCGTCGCGATAAAAGATCATCGCTTTTATGAAGTAGCAAAGCACCTCGTCATGACAAACCACATGGCTGAGACGATGGGATTGATGTGCGGCGAAGCTTGGTACGAGTCGCTCGACGACAAGACAAAGTCCGCTCTCAGCGACGCCGCAGACGTCGGCGCTGACTGGTACCGCCAATACACCAGGGACAACACCGACAAGATTATCGCGGAACTGAAAGCTGAAGGAGTGACTGTCCATACTCCAAACCTTGATGAATTTGCCAAGCAAGCTGCGTCAGCGGTATTTGACCCCAAATTGCAGCCACTCATCACCAAGATGCGGTCCGTCAACTGATCCAACCTCATTGCCCCGCTTCTAAAGGGATGTGGGGCCAATATGGAGGACTTCTATGTCCAAAATTGTTCACCGGGTCGGCGACATGTTCCGCGTCTTGTTAGGTGCAGCGGTGGCGTTGATGCTGGGCGTAATCATCATTCTCGTTTTTATCCAGGTCCTAGCGCGTTACATCACGCACACTTCAACCTTCGAGATCGCCGAAATTTGCCGAATATTGCTGATCTGGCTGGTATTCTGCGGAGCGGCAGTGCTCGTTAGCCAGCGAAAACTGATACTCATCGACTTCGTCCACGGGCGACTGCAGAAAGGATCATCAGCAACATTAGATGTCGTCACTGACATCGTTACGATTATCTTCCTTGCAGCATTTGCGGCCTTCTCCTTTGAGTTGATCGAAGTGGTCAAGTTGAAAACCGCACCGGCAACCGGTCTTCCCTATCGTTGGTTTTATATGGCACCGATCGTGTTCAGTGCTTTCGGTATCTATTTCACCATCGAACGCCTGCTCTTTGGTACGGCAAAACAAGACAACGCCCACGATTCGTTACCTAAAGGCATCCACGGGGAGCTAAAACAATGATGATGTTGCTCGTCTTGTCCGTCGTATTTTTCATACTGACGATGTTTGCAGTGCCGATCGCTGTGTCGATGGGCGCGGCGGCGATGGTGGTGATGGCGATATGGGGAAATCCTGGATTTCTGTTCGCCCAGAAGGCCGTCAACGGAATGGATTCGTTTCCATTGCTTGCCATTCCGTTTTTCATCCTTGCAGCTTCCGTGATGAACAGCGGAGGTGTCACGACCCGCGTTATAGACCTGTTCGCTAGTGCTTTGGGGCGCATACGGGGCAGTTCAGGTGTCGTAAATGTAGGGACCAACGTCTTTCTATCCGGCATATCGGGATCTGCGGTAGCAGATGCTGCGGCAAGCGGCGCTCTTCTTATCCCGGAGATGAAAAAGGAGGGCTACTCGGGAGGATTTGCCGCTGCATTTACAGCAGGGGCGGCGGTCCTGGGCCCGATCATTCCCCCCAGCATTCCACTCGTAATCTATGGCGTTATCGCCCAGGTCTCGATTTTGCGTCTGTTCGTCGGTGCCTATATCCCCGGGGTCATAATCGCGGCAGCACTCGTGGTTTATGTCATGTACGTCGCGCGAAAGAAAAAGCTCTCAGCGCGCGGGAGCATGCCGTGGTCGGTCCTTGGAACGAAACTGCGTGTAAGTATTTGGGCGTTGAGCATGCCGCTGCTGCTTATGGTGGGTGCAAAGGGCGGCTTGTTTACGGTCACGGAATTGGGAGCCGTGCTGGTTTTCTACGCCATTTTCGTGGGATGGGTTATCCATCGCGAATTCAAATGGCAGGAATTTCCGGGCATGCTTACGGACGCGGCATTGCAAACTGCGAACATCATGCTTGTCGTTGGAATAAGTTCTTTCGTCGCTTACCTGATCGTAGTGCATGGCGTACCGCGAGATATCCAAGCAGCACTTCATAACAGTAACCTGACGCAGGTAGAATTCCTTCTGATCGTTAATGTCGTCTTTCTGTTGGCCGGAGTTTTTCTCGACTCAACCCCGGCGACGATTATCCTCGTTCCCATCTTCCTGCCGACGGCGTTGAGCTATGGTGTCGATCCCACCCATTTTGGTCTGGTGGTAGTGCTTAATCTGATGATCGGTCTCATTCATCCACCCATCGGCCTGAACCTGCTCATAACGCAGGCCATTGCCAAGGCCCCGATGAAAGAGGTGATTTGGGAAAGTCTGCCTATCATCGGTATCATTCTGGCCGTCCTCGGAGTGATCACCTATGTCCCGCAGACTGTTTTGTGGTTACCGGATATGATGGGTGTAAGGTGAGTTTACCGCAGCAACCCTTGTGAGAAGCAGGATTATTGATTATTTACAATCAATAATCCTGCCATCATTGGAGAATTTATGAACGTCGTTCAAGAAATAAACTCGGAAAGGCGAGCGCTCGATGTCGTCGTCGCCGATGGTATCCGTGCCAAGATTCTGGAGGGGGCTCTCGGTGCAGGAACCCATTTGGTAGAGTCCGATTTTGCCAAAGAGTTTGACGTCAGCAACGGGACGATCAGGTCGGGGTTACGTCATCTTCAAAACGAAGGACTTGTGGAGTTTCGACCGAGGCGGGGAATGTTCGTTGCCAGTCTCAGCTCTGAAGATGTGCTTCAACTTTGCTCTCTGAGAGATGCGCTTGAATCTCTCGCAGCAGAGGAGGCCGCGGCGAACGCTACCGACGAGGAAAAAAGACAATTGCAGCAGATATTGAAAGAAATGAAAGGCGCAGTAAAAAAGCGCCAACGCATGGCTTGCATGGAGCTCGACCTGGCGTTTCATAAGCACATCATGGTCATGTCGAAGCATCGTCGTCTTGAACAAATGTACGGTCTGCTTGAATCGCAAATACGGCTTTTTATAGCTTTGACTGAGCCAACCCACTCGGACCTGTTTTCCGATATGATCCCACTTCATGAACCAATAGCAGACGCAATACTGACTGGAGACCGACAACGCGCAAGACAATTGTCATCACAGCATAATCGCGCAGATGGTGAGGCACTTGCAAAAGATCTATTAGTGCAAATTGAGTAATCGAGAGCTTGATATTTGCGCATTCGGCTGATTGCGCTATCCGCACCTTCATGCCGGAGTCGGAGATTCTCTTGCGCTTGATTTCGATGACTGTGTCTTTGCTTATGTCAATGTCGCGCGCGATCCAACGATAGCTGCGGCTTTCAGCAATCAGCACCAGGACCTTCGGCGCGGGTCGATCTGACTTGAGATGCTCTCCGGTTTGGCGGCCAAACTTCTTGCCACTTGCGGGGTCGCCGTGAACGGATTCGAACCGCCTAACATTCTGTTTCCACCGCCCCGTCGGCTGAATCAAAGAGCGAAGTCAGTACATCGCTTGCCCAAAGACTATTTCGGGCCGAGAATCTCAGCCCGAAACAGGTGGATTGAGTCGCGCGAAACCTTCTTGTCGGCGATAGGGAAAGTGAGGATATGGTGCAGTCACAAGGCTGACCTTGTCCAGCAGCGCCACCTGTTCGCTTGTCAGGCTCCAGCCGATCGCGCCGAGGTTCTGGCGGAGTTGCTCCTCGTTGCGCGCACCGACGATGACGGACGATACGGTCGGGCGTTGTGTAAGCTAGTGGAGCGCGATCTGCGGGAGTGTCTTGCCGGTTTCCTCCGCTATGGCAGCCAGCGCATCAATGACGCGATAAAGGTATTCATCCTGTACCGGTGGGCCGAAGCTGGCGGTCTCGTGCAGGCGGCTGCCTTCAGGCAACGGGCTACCGCGACGGATGTTGCCTGTAAGCCGACCCCAGCCCAGTGGATTCCAGACCATGGCCCCAAGACCCTGGTCCTTGCCCAGCGGCATGAGATCCCATTCATAGTCTCGCCCGACCAGTGAGTAGTAGACCTGATTCACGACATAGCGCGGCCAGCCATAACGGTCGGCGACAGCCAGAGACTTCATGATCTGCCAGCCGGCAAAGTTCGAGACTCCGAATAGCGGATCTTGCCGCCTCTGACGAGCATGTCGAGCGTCGGCAACACCTCCTCCACCGGCGTGAACGCATCGGAAGGCGTGCAGCTGATAGATGTCGATATGATCCGTGCCGAGGCGACGTAGCGCATCCTCGACGCTGCGAACCAGGCGTGACCGCGACGAGCCCGCATCGTTCGGCGCCCGTCGCCCAACGGCAACGTGCTCTTGGTCGAAATGAGCACCTGCTCGCGACGGCCCCTGATGGCTTCGCCGAGAACTTCTTCCGATGCACCATCGGAATAGACGTCGGCGGTATCGAACAGGTTGACACCGGCGTCCAGGCATATGTCCATGAGGCGGCGCGCCTCGCGTCTGAATTGCCCCAGTTGCTGAACAGCGGGCCGGAGCCGCGAAAAGTGCCGGCGCCGAAGCTAAGGGCCGATACCTTGAGGCCGGATTTCCCGAGATAGCGATATTCCATGGCATGGTCCTTCGTCATGAGAGGATGGGGTTAGTGTCCGAGGAGTTCGTCTAGATTGACCGCTTCCGCCATCGCTCGATTGCCCGCGTCGCCGGGATGAAGGTGATCTCCGGAATCGAACGCAGGGTTGATCCGCGATTGGTTGGCCGGATCCCTCAATACCGCATCAAAGTCGATAACGGCGTCGAATGCACCGCCCGTCCTGATCCAGCGGTTGATCTCTTGCCTCAACGCGTCCTTTTCGCGGTTGTAATAATCGTCGAGCGGTGTTCCCGTCAGCGCGCCTTCGAACGGCGGCAAGGTGGCCCCGACCAGACGAATATTGTTTCCTTTTGCCAGTGCTATGATCTGCTGGTAGCCGGCGATCATCTCATCGGCGATCGGGCGCATCTGATTCGGCGCAAAGGCCGTTCCCGGCCAGGATATATCGTTGATGCCAATCAGGAGGATGGCGGCCCTCACCTTCGGCTGTGCGAACACGTCCCGTTCCAGGCGCGCGGCGACATTCACGCCCTAGCGCTTCTGCTTCTCGCCTCACCCCAATTAGCCTTCGCGCAATCCTGCGGCCTGAATATGCCAGCAGTGGAGAAGCGCATCGCCGAACTAGAGCGATTCTATGACGATATCCTGTCCGATATATCTTGCGATCCGCCTATCAATCCGGCCCCATGTCGTGATGTGTGAGGATGAAACCGGTCCATCTCCCGACCTATGGCGCATGGGACGGCTGGATGACCTCGCCTCGGTGTATGCTTACGAAAATGCAACGGGCACCAAAACCGATCACGCCAACTGGCCAAGAGACGAAAATTTCATCGCCAACCGCGATGCCTGCACCGACAAGGCTTGTCTGTGCGATGTGCTGGTTGAGCACACTAATGGAAGCTTGGGCGGAACCTCACCTTATTACAAGCAATAGCTTGAAGGCCGAGACGTCGCAGCATCCACAAGCTACGACAGACTATGAGACCAATCCAATACGCAATCAATACTTATGGAAAACGGCCTGACTGCATCCAGAATAGATGATTACACAGCTATCTACATTAGGGGCATTGTATCTCATACATACGGACTTTGCCGCCCGCTGTGCGGCGGCGTTATCTTTTCCAGACCTTGAAGCCGGATTTCCTTTAGCAGGGGAACCATTCTTATAAGGAGAAGCAATAGCAGCACATTGGTTTGCGTACCACATATCGATTTTGCATTTGCCGCCGCCAAGAGATTGGCATTGAGCCAACGCCTCTTTCAGGGCCTCTTCCTTGGTTTCTTTTTTTTCCGCAACGCCGATGTTGCCTGTTCCAGTTGGATCACTAGCAACCGCACCCCACTTACTTTCCCATTCCCCAGATGGTGTAGGAGGAGGCGGTTCTGCATAATTTGTGCCAGGACCGGGGCCACAGAGGGCGCTACCCGGTGCCACTCCAGTGGGGCAGGCTGTTTGTGCATTGGCGGTTGAACCAGCCAGCGCAATTATCATGAATAGACAAAGGTTTAAAAAACATACCTTATTCATAACCAGTCCAAATCTTGGTCCCGAGGTTTTCTAGCAGCCCAATAGTGCCAGTGGAAGCCCGAATTCGCCGCGGCAGAATTCATGGCGACCGAGCACCGTTGGGCTGTCCACAAATCCCCTCTGAAAAACTGACTCTCAGCCCGAGGAGTTGGACGAGGGAATAAATCACCCTGATCCCGTCGCACGGCCGCCAACATTATGATCCTTCCCGAATGGCGCCATCCCAACGACCCCGCATCCAATGGGATGATATTGGTGAATTGACCGCTGTTCAATATAAAAGTAAATCTCAGACCGCGACCCAGGCCTGGGACGATCACGCAGTCGGCTATGGACGGCGATGATGCCGCCGTACCGACTGGTCGATGACGGAGTTTGATTTGCAGAGAGGTTTGCGAATGAGGAAAGTTCGATGAGAACTATACGGGCAATCGCATGCGTCGCCGTGATCACAATGCTGATCGGATTGGTGAGCGGCGGGCCATCTATCGCACAGACTGCCTGTCCAGTCGGCACGGTGGCGGGAAGCGCCACCTGCGGGCCAGCCCCCTCAAGTGATCTGCCGGCATCGCCACCGACCCCCGCTGGCAAATGGGTGGATCGCTTCGGCGCTGTGGCGGCGGATATGTCGCCGAGTGGGAACACGGGCGTCGCAGCCAATCGCCTGTCCCGCGAAGACGCGGCAAACGAAGCCTTGGCAAAATGCCGATCGCTAGGCAGCAAGCGTTGCGGAATCGTATTGAACTATTCGAACCAGTGCGTGGCAATGGTCGCGCCATCCGTCAACGGCGTCGAGCGCGGAGGATATCCAGTCACACGCCCCGGCAAGACTGTCGAAAAAGCGCTCGCCGCAGCGATGCCCGACTGCCGCAAGGCGAATGGCACGAAGGAATGCATGCCTGTCTATTCGGCGTGCAGCATGCCGGTCTTCCAGCGCTATTGAGTTAGGCAGATGAACCAGAGGATCGTCATTATGAGCGCGGGGAAATATGCAATACTTCTCGCCGTTGTATCTCACCTAGCGGTCGGTGGCGGATCGGCTGCCACGGCGCAGACCGCCTGCCCTGTAGGTACCCCAGCGGGAAGCGCCACTTGCGGGCCGTCTGGCGGCGGAGGCGAAATGGCGGCACCCCCGCCTCGGCCGGCGGGCGAATGGATCAAGACCTGGGGCGCGGTGGCGACGTCGAGTAGCGGCGGGGGTGGGGCCAGTTCGCGCCAGCTGTCGAAAGAGGATGCCGAGCATCTGGCGCTCAATAACTGCGTCGTTTCCGGCGCGAAAAATTGCCGCGTCGAGTTCACATATTACAATCAATGCGTCGCGTTGGCTTATCCGATCGGTCGCAATGGGGGCAAAATCGGTACCGCAGCGACGGTGGAACGAGCAAAAGTACGGGCGTTGCAAGGTTGTCGCGACGAGAGGGGTGGCGAATGCAGGGTAGCGCTTGCCGAATGCTCTGAACCCGTCTTCCGCCGCTATTAAGCCAAGCGTGTGAAACCAAGGATCATCTTCATGGACAAACGGATATATGCGATCCTTCTTGCCCTGGCTTCCCCTCTCGCGCCTTTCGGCGTGTCAATCGTCACGGCGCAGACTGCCTGCCCCGTAGGAACCCCAGCGGGTAGCGCCACCTGCGGGCCGTCCGGCGGCGGAGGCGAAATGGCGGCACCACCGCCACGCCCGGTGGGGGAATGGATCAAGACTTGGGGGGCGATAGCATCCAATCGTGCCGGCGACATCGGGGTCAGTTCGCAGCAATTGTCGAAAGGCAAGGCCGAAGAAGTCGCTCTCGCACGATGCGCCGGCTGGAAGACGGGCAATTGCAAAATCGATATTTCTTATCGGAACCAGTGCGTCGCTGCTGCGGGCGCGCTTGCTGACCGCAGGGGTGGGGGTACGGCAAGTGCTCCCACACTTGACGGAGCGACCAGGCGGGCGATGCAGATCTGCCGCGAGACATCAGGCGGAGAATGCAAGGTGATGGTAGCTGAATGCTCTGAACCCGTCTTCCGCCGCTATTGAGCCAAGCGTGTGAAACCAAGGATCATCTTCATGGACAAACGGATATATGCAATCCTTCTTGCCCTGGCTTCCCCTCTCGCGCCTTTCGGCGTGTCAACCGCCGCGGCGCAGACCGCCTGCCCGGTGGGCACCCCAGCGGGTAGCGCTACCTGCGGGCCGTCCGGCGGCGGAGGCGAAATGGCAGCGCCGGCGCCGCGCCCGGTGGGGGAATGGATCAAAACATGGGGGGCGATCGCCACTGCCAGGAACGGAGATACCGGCGTCAGTTCCGGCAAGCTGTCGAAGAGCGAAGCGGAAGAAGCGGCGCTACGAAGCTGCGCGGGACTCGGTAATGCTGACTGCGCCGTCGCCTTCACCTATCGCAATCAATGCGTCGCGGCGGTTAATCCGGTCGGCGGCGGACAGGGCGGGGTCATCTCGGGGGCAGCAACACTTCGGGAGGCCCTCGCGCGCGCTACAGCCAAATGCGAACGGGCAACTGGCGGTCGATGCAAGGCGTCGGTTGCGGAATGCTCTGCACCTGTCTTGCGTAAATTCTGACCTCATAGCGGAGCCGCATCTGTTTCCGGAACCATTTGGGCATGTCATTAATGTCATGAGCGCTTGTCTTAATGCCCTGCACATCGGCCATGTTGGCCAGGTGAGATCATTTCACGCTATTGCCTTCCCAATCTTATTCCAGGCAAATTCCAAGGGGTCGCAACCGGTTCATTTTACCGGGCTCTCTTTCGGTCCCACTCAAACTTTGCGCCTCGGCCGGCAAGAGCAACAGCAGCCTGGCGAGATGACCTTCAAGACCAAACCGTTGATGACAGCCTATCGCTGAACTGGAGCATATATCGATGATACGTTTTATACCCCGAAAAACGGTCTATATCGGGTTTCTTCTCGCCTCTGTCGCCGTGGTAGACGCTCAGTCACAGATCGCGACCTCAAATTCGACGACCGACCCCTCAGCCATTGCGGTGGCTGGGTGCGGCACGACTTTGCAGGACCTTGGAGCACTTGAAGCCTGCGCCGCGCGGGAATTGTTCAAGAGCGCTGCCAAGACTTATGCCCGTATCCAACGGTTTGTTTTGATAGGCCAGCTTTGCCACAAAATCTCCGAGGAGGATGCCACGGCGATTTTAGCAAACGGTCAGAGTGAACTGGAGGAGGCGCGGTCGAGCGTGACCGACAAGGAATGGGCAAAGACCTGGCAGCAGGCAGTGGTGATTGGTGCGACACAGGCTGCCGATGTCACCGACGCTATCTCCGACGAAGACTGCGACCGTTTTGCGCGGCCAGGCGGCGCGCTGACGAAGATCATGAGCTGGAGCGGAAAACTGCAGTCAGTGGATGGCGTGCTGGTCTCGCCTCGCTCTAGGCCCTGATGATACCATACCGTGACGATACCGGCCGCGCAGTCATTTTCCAGTCGAACTCGTCGCGTCAATTGAAGATCAGGCGCGCACGCCAAACAAGAAATGCGCTCGCCATTATCGCCAGCATCAATGAAAGGCGTGCAAGGAGAGTGAGAAGGTCCTTCTTTCTCAGCATCGATTGGTATGAGTCAGCAGGGTTCATCACCATTCCTGCATCGGTTGTTATGCCGTAGACGCGAGTGACTGGAGAATAGCTGGGCATTTCCTGGCGGGCTGCGGCCAATTTTGCGAGGTCCTGGTCAAGATAAAGGTTCAATGTAACCGGGGGCTCGACTGAAAAACCGGTACCTTGAAAAATGAACGTGATTCCAGGCCATTCTTTCGAGGTGGCATAGGAGGCTGGCACGTAGCTATGTCTATTACGGCTCTCGTCTGCAACTAGACGAGAAGCGTGGACGACCTCATCAATCGTGACGCGGGCAACCTTAAGATCGTCCGGTGCTGGCGCAAGCTGCACATCACGTGCGAGATTAAAAAACATCACGCTCAAAACAAAAAGCGCGACTGTGGTGAGCAGTGGCCACCAGAGCGGTCTCAGAGGCTCGGGTATGTGCTCCAGATGGGTCATTGGCATCTTCATCTGCGACAAGGATATTTTCACTGTATATCGCTGCAGTCACGGACTGGCGACAGATAATCAGTCTTTGCATTTCGCCCCAAGCCGAATACAAGTGAATTGAACGGTGGTCAATTATTCATTTGGTGTGCCATGTATGCATTCCTTTCTCAGAAGCACGAACGTAGACGGTGCGGTTTCATCCAGCGGTCCGCGTTGGGTGCGTGGTATCAACTGGTAGTCATCGGAACTATCGCCCTTCTATCGACCGCGTCCAATGCGTTGGCGATTGACTGCAAAAGTAAGGCCTACCCGGCCGACCGGCTTGTCTGCGGGAATAAACAGCTTGAGACCGCTTACAACGAGATGGAGTCGGCCTACGACACGCTCTTGAAGCAGGCTCCGGATGACCAAATACGCACAATGCTGAAGTTGAGCCAGGAGCGCTGGCGCGCTGCTCTGGATCTGGCAGTGGATATGATCAAAGGCGAAAGTGACGTGCCTTACGGTGAGGAGGCCGAGGAGGGTGCGGATGAAGGGCCGACGCCGCAGGTCATCACGATGAATAACATCGAGGCACGTCTAGGTGATCTCTCGACACGTGAAAAAGACGGCACGCCGACGCTTATAGCAAAAGCGTTGAAGCAAAGACTTTTTGCCGCGAAGTTCTCAGGCGGAAATTTTGCGGGGTTCGAGACCAGCTGCAATTTCATGCCGCCGGACTATGGTTATTATGCCTGTTTTGCCACCCGACATTATCAGAACGGGTCGCGAATTTGCAGCCAGGACGAGTATTGGGCAAGCGGCTCGGTCTATGAAAATCGGTTTGTTGCAGATGTGGTCAACGGCGAGCCTAAACTCGTTGCCTCATGCACATTCAATGGCAAGGATACGAGTTGTCTTGGCGACGGCGCCCATTCCAAGCGCTGGAATGTCCATCCAGACCCCCGCAAGGGGCTGTACCCGACAAGCCAATTGCCCAAACTGGATGCTGAGATTGACACCGACGATCAGCGCTGGCTGAAACCGTGCCTGACGGATACGTCCTTCCCCATTGCTGACCCGACACGGAGTGGCGAGGAAAACTAATCGTTTTCACCCAAGAGACGGCGCGCTCGCGCGTTGGTGTTTATAGCCCAGCACACGCAGGTGCGAGGACTTCTAGTCTGTCCAAATGTTCGCCGTCGCCAGCGGGCCACAGGAGGACTGTGTGGACGCATGTGGCCAAAACACGGTGAGATTGCTGTCGGCTGCAGAACGCAGCCTTCGGATCATCATTTGCCAGCTCGCTCTTACCGCACCGATATCCAATTGCTTCCAGATTGGAGATGGCTCTAGCAAATGGCATCCCCGGACTGACGAACTGAGCGGTTTCGTGCGAGAGCTCGGCTTGAGTTTGAGCGAGACAATTGGATAGCCCGAGGAACGACACATACAAAAACGTAATAGTCAGAGTTAACCATTTCATGATCAAGCAACATCAGAAATTATGGGGTCTATCAAGATCTTGCTCCATATGTTGCAAGGTCGTGGCACATGAATTTTTTATGTCCTTTAGGTCCACAGATGCAGAAGGCTCTACTCGCATATGCCTGCAACGGCAGCCCAGTCAAAGGCAGCCTCCCTCCTGGTAGATGCCGCGGATGGAGGAAAGTGTGCCGTCCTTTGCGGCAATCCAATAGACGCGCGCCGCGCTGTTGCAGACGGCTCCCCCTTCCGTTCTCTCCGCACCAGACTCTCCTCCCGCCTCTAACCACATCGGCTGGAATCCCTCCGATTTAAGGCTTTGTATGAGGTTCGAGACCGGCGTGCCTGCACCAAATCTGGTACGGACGCGTTCATCGAATTGGAGGGACGCCTCTGCCCAGTGGGCAGGAAGCCCTCTGGTGAGAGGCGACTCGGGTTTCGAAGCCATCCACATGAAAGCGACAGCCAATCCAGCTACGGCGCCCGTCAGGAAAACGCCAAGCCATTTCAAAAGAATCGCGAATTTTCGCACAGCAGTCTGCTTTCAATCATTATTCGGAACGGTATCTCGTGGCAGCAATTGGCGAGGAGCCCATATCCGCGCCGGCCCACCCGCGTTTTCTCAGGGCAAATCGGTCTCGGCGAGAACTCTGTGTTTACGGCGGGAGACAATACGGCTGGCAAGCAACAGGCAACCACCCGTCAAACCATACCAAACAGTGACGATGACGGCCATCAACGTGACTGCGCCGGCGACGCCGTCGCTACCCGGGTTCGTGATTGCGCCATCAATGAAGATCAGGCTCAAAAAAGGTGGAATGACAAGCAGAAAAAGCAGCCCGGCCATCTTCAGCCCGCGCGAGTACCTAGTTGTGGCAGCGGGGGTTTTTGCCAACCAAGCCGATGATGCACCCATGACCGGAACGAGCAACGCTAGTCCGCCGTACCAGACAAGCCATTGCGGCAGTTCAATAAGCCGTTCCACCAACATCAATGTCGTGGATATCAAGGCATTCGTAGCGTAACCGATCACCAGCGCGAAAATCAGAATGGGAAGCCAGAATAATGCTTTTTCTTTGAAACTCTTTGACAGCGGTATTCTCCACTTATTTGACACATATTAGTACAACCGACCGGCGAATCGGATCGTAAACCAGCCGGTCCATACGGCAGTGATCTCCGGAATACGAAATTCATGAACTCTGCGACTACGCGCCTAGTGGCGGCTATTATAATTTGTTCTCTCACAGCCGCAAGAGGATATTGAACAATGTATATTTTATGGTAATGGTGCAGTGCCCGCTGGTGAAAACCGATTGATCAAAGGTGCCTGACCGTAGGAAACGAAGTTGATGTTACACATTCGAAAAGTTGCATTTATTGGTTCCGTTATGCTTGCCTCCCTGTTTGGTGCGGCAAATGCCGGCTCGAAATCCGAGGCGATCAACGTTCCCGTGCCTAGTCCGGGAACAGTGCTCAAAGGTGTCTGGGGGGAAGAGGGCGACGGCTCGGGGTCCTATGCGCTCGCGAACGGAAATGGCAGCAGTGACATCGTCAGCCTTTGGTTCAATTACCACTTCGAACTTGCAGGTAAACGCTACCATACGGGTTTTACAACTCTGGAGCCGGGAGAGGGCAGTTCCGAGGAGGGGTTGCTCTTCGGCCAGCAGACATATCTCCTCGACTCGGACGGAGGAAAATCCTTCTGGACGCTTTTTCATAGTCAGAATGACCTTGCCAAAATGCAAGGCGTCATGAAAGCGGACCAGATCGACGAAACGCGCGATCCGGAGCAGTACGTAACATCCAATCAGCATCTCGTACTGGCGGTCCCAACGACGAACTTTGAGTCCGGTGAAACGATCAATAATTTTATGGTCTTCGCCTTCGATCCCGCGAAGAACGACCTTGGCAATTACAAGGGCTGGGAATATCTCGGTTCTGTTGCCGCCGGTGGAGAGAACGGCGCCAATTGCGGCGATGACCTTCCGACACCTTGCGTCTCGAGTACCGGAACGCTGTCATTCGTTCGTCCTGGATCGGGGACCATGCCTGTCATTCGCGTGAATTTGAGCGGGACGCAAGTGGAGGGTCCGGGCAAGACCAGGACGCTGGGTGCCAACGATTCGGTCGACTACAAGTTCGACAAGAAAACGCGGCAGTATCAACAGGCCGCCGGAAACTAAGCAAACGTCGACGCATCTTGGTCGCCTGACGCTGATCATTCGCTGGTTGCAGGCGACCCGCAAGATAAAATTGAACATTGTATAGGTGCTTTTATCGCTTGGAAGAGTGCTTGATCGAAGGACCCAAGATGAATTCACGCATTCGCAAAGCCGCATTTCTCGGTTCTGTCATGTTCATCTCGCAGTTTGGTATGGCAAATGCCGGCTCAAAATCCGAGGTGGCCACCATTCCCGTTCCAAGTCCGGGAGCCGTGCTGAAAGGTTTATGGGGGGAAGCCGTGCTGAACGGTGTATCGAGGGAGGAGGGCGACGGCTCGGCGTCCTATGTGCTGCCGCCCTCGTCCGAATCGAGCGGTGACATCGTCAGCCTTTGGTTCAATTATCAATTCTGGATTGCCGGTGAGCGCTACTATACTGGTTTTACAACTCTCGAACCGGGGGAGGGCGATCCCGAAGCGGTTCTACTTTTCGGCCAGCAAACCTACCGCTTCGATTTCGCAGGAAGAAAGCCGTTCTGGAAACTTTTGCATAGTCAGAATAACGCCGGCGAAATACCAGGTAAGATGAAAGCGGACCAGATCGACGAAACGCGCGATCCAGAGCAGTACATGACGTCCGAGCAGCACCTTGTATTGGCCATTCCGACAACAAATTTTGCTTCTGGTCAGACGATCAACAGTTTTACGATCTTCGCTTTTGATCCAACGGAGAGTGATCTGGGCAAATATAAGAGCTGGCAATATCTCGGTTCTGTTGCTGCCGGTGGAGAAAACAGCGCAAGTTGCGGCGCTGATCTTCCGGCCCCATGCGTTTCCAGCACCGGAAAGCTGTCTTTCGTTCCCCCCGGTTCCGGAACCATGCCCGTTATTCGGGTTAATTTGAGCGGCACGCAATTGACCGGTCCCGGCAAAACCAGGACGCTGGGTGCCAAAGATGCCGTCGATTACAAGTTCGACAAGGAGACCGTACAGTATAAACAGGCAACCGGAAACTGAGCGACCTTCGACGCATCTTGCATTGTCTCATGCTGTTCATTCGCTGACTTTTGGACCTGAAGGAGGGTGGGATGGCATCGCTCACACTCCGAAAGACTTACCGGATTTCTGAGATGGAGACGTCGGCGCAATCTTTGGTTCGCCAAGCTTGCGCATTTTTCGAACGGAAGACTTTGATGAAAATATTTCGGCAGACACTCGTAGCCTCGTTAGGTATGGCCTTCTGCGTTGTCCCTTCACCGGGAAGGGCAACGGACGATGCGACAGTCAGCATTCCGGACGGAAGGTCCGTCTGCGATTTGTACGCGTGGGTCTCCTTCCGGTCGACGGAGCGTGTTGCCGTGCATGTGGAGCCTGACGAGACCTCCAGGACACTGGGTTACTTGCTTGTCGCTGACGGCGACGACTATGCCAGCGTCGAGTTTCAGGTGACCGCCACATCCCCCGGTTGGTTGAAGATCGAGAATGCCGAAGACCCGCAGATGAACGGGAACGATGGAGAGCCGCTGCCTGTGCGTGCCACATATCAGGGCGTTGGATGGATACGATCCAACGCCGCGCAGGTCGCCATACAATCCAGTCTGGGTTACGCTAAGCCAAGCGCAGACAGCCCCCTCATCGTCGATCTGAATCATGGCTGGCTGACAGACGTCGCGCAGATCAAGGATATTCGCAGCTGTGCTGGCCAATGGCTGCTTCTCGACTACAAAACGACACACGAGTATCGCAAGGACGGTTCATTCGTTAAACTCGACAGTGCTGAACAAAAGGATGGAACAGCCTGGTTCCGAGGCATTTGCTCCAATCAGTATACCACGTGCGACATGCGTTCCGTCGACGTACCACCGGTCCCGACCAATGCTACGCCCTGATCTGGCCATGTCGATAAGGCCGGAATCTCTGGCTTCAGAGAGCGCGGTAATTGTGGTTGTGCCGCAGGGGGGTATCGGATGGTAAAATCGGATCGCCCTCTGCAAAAATTCGGCGGACTGAAACTCCTTGGGACCGGAAGAGCCTTGCCCAAGCGCGCAGTCTCATCCGCTGAACTCGATCAGTTGCACGATTTTGAAACTGGCTATCTGCATTCGGTTACCGGCGTGGAGACACGATATGTCTGCGACGCAGAAGACCAGATCGAACTCGGCAAGCAGGCCGCCGTTAAAGCGCTCTCAGCCGCTGGCCTGCGCCCGCAAGATCTCGACATGATCATCTGCGCCAGCGCCGTTCCCTATCAGCCCATTCCCGCAACGGCGCCTGCGATCCAGCGTGCGCTCGGAATTGACGATGGAACGTGTTTTGCAACCGATGTAAACAGCACGTGCCTCAGCTTTCCGGTCGCCTTGCAGTTCGCCTCGGGCCTGCTCCAGGGCGGGCTTTATAACAACATTCTGATAGTTTCATCCGAGATCGCCTCTCGCGCACTTCCGTGGAACGAGGCGCCCGCGGTGGCAGGTCTGTTCGGAGATGGGGCTGGGGCAGCGGTCGTCTGTCGAGACGATAAGGCAGGTATCGTGGCGTCGAGTTTCACCACGCTCTCGTCCGGCTTCGATGCTTGCGGGCTGGCATCAGGCGGTACCCGGTTCGATTTTCACAAAGAGTTCGAACTCTTTTCAAAGCACAGCCTGTTCATGATGGATGGCAAGGAGCTTTTTCGCCTGACCGCACGGGATTTCGGCGCCTTCGTCGATAAGCTCCTTGCCGCTGCAGACACGAGCAGGAATGAGATCGATTGCGTCATCGCGCACCAGGCAAGCCCGGGCGCACTCGCACACATGACGAGACTATGCGGATTTACGCAGGAGCAGGTCATCGATATCTCGGCGACGGTTGGCAATCAGGTCGCCGCCTCCATTCCCTTCGTTCTGGACTACGCTTTCGAGCATGGCCTTGTTCGCGAGGGAAACAGGGTATTGATACTTGGAACCTCTGCCGGTGTGTCGTTCGGCGGCCTTGTGATGGATCTCTAGGAGATGAGCCGTTACCTCGTCACAGGTGCCACCGGATTTCTTGGCGGAGCCCTCGTCCATCGCCTGCACGAGAATGGATATGACGTCATCGCCACCGGACGGGACAGGAAGAGGCTCGACGCGCTGCCGCTCGAGGACGCGGGGAAAAGGCTTGCGATCGATCTGGGCGCTATGGATCCGATCGAGCTTGCGGAGACATTTGGCGATCTGGAGTGCATAATTCATTGCGCCGGGCTGTCATCACCTTGGGGACCAAGATCCGAATTTGAATATTCCAATGTCCGCGCGACGCAAAAGGTCATTGCAGTGGCGAAAGCCTCCGGGGTTCGCCATCTCATTCACATCTCAACGCCAGCCATTTACTTTTGCTTCCGAGACCAGTGGAACGTCGCGGAAGACTGTGTGCTGCCAAAGCCTGTGAACGAATATGCCCGAAGCAAAGCGATCGCCGAACGCATCGTGCTTCAAAGCGGACTTCCATGCACCGTTGTGCGGCCTCGCGGACTGTATGGGCGAGGCGACACGGCGCTGCTTCCCAGGCTGATACGTGCTGCAAGGGCAGGGCCCCTGCCGCGATTTCGCAATGGCGCCACGGCAACCGATATCACCCATATCGACGACGCAGTTGATGCCATCGTGACAATTGCAGAAAAACGAGAAGCAGCAATCGGGCAAACCTTCAACGTGTCGGGAGGGGAACCCCTCTCCATCGAAGAGATTGTCGAGCAGGCTGCTCGCGCGAGCGGCGTGGCGCCCGTCTGGCGGAACCTGCCTCTCTTTCCTGCGCTGGCGGCCGTGCGCGCCGGTGAATTTTTCGCCCGTCTGAAACCAGCCCGGCCGGAGCCTCGCGTCACGTCGTATTCTCTTGGTATTTTCGCATTTTCGCAGACGCTAAATCTCTCCAGGATCAGTCAGCGCCTCCAGTGGAGACCTAGCATTTCGTGGGATGAGGGCTTTGCCAGAACGTTCGCGGGTCAAGAATTCGATGGCGGGAGACGGTGATGTCGCCACTCTCTCCACGATTTTTTACCACATCCTTGCTTCCGGTTCGTGAGCGCCTCGTTCTGAAAGACGGTCGATCGCGTAAGATGGATCTGCGTGTACGTGTAGGTTATTTCCACCACGAAACGTTTGGGCATAGTCTCATCGATACCGGCTATTTCACCGCCCAGACGCTTCAGGGATTACGGGTGTCGCCGTTTCTTGCCATATATCGGGCGCTGCTGAGACCGTCCACGCCTACCAACGATCCTCTGTCCAGCAGTCTGATGCAGTTCGACATCACCAGGTATCAGATCCAAACGATCCTAGTTACCCATTTCCACGCGGATCACATCGGCCGACTGCGTGATTTTCCGGAGGCAAAGATCATTTGCTCGCGTAGCGCTTGGACCAGCTACAGTCGCAATTCGAGGGTTAGAAATGCCGTGGCGGGTATTTTCGACGTCCTCATTCCGGACGATATCGAAAAGCGTCTTGCCTTTTTCGAAGATTATCCGTCCACCGCAGCACCACTCGGACTTGGGAGCGGCTATGAACTCCTCGCGGATGGCTCGCTTTTGGCCATTGACCTGCCGGGGCATGCAGAGGGCCATGTCGGATTTTGCTTTCCTCGGCTGGCCACTCCTCTTCTGTATGCTACCGATAGCCAGTGGCTGATCACGGCGATCCTTGAAAACCGCGCGCCCGGATTTCCGGCGAGCCTTGTTGCCGCTGACCGCGGAGCGCTCCGATCAAGCGTGAAGAGAGTGCAGGAATTCGTCAAACGGGGTGGGGATGTGATGCTTTGTCACGACCCGGATAGCCATCCTTATGATCTCGACGTGGACCTGGAGGCTCGATCATGAGCGTTGCCGTCGCACTGCAGTCCTATCTCAGGGCAAGGTCCGTCAGCCGCTTTGTTGGCCGCCGCTCTGACTTTCTGGCCTGGCAGGCGGCCCGGCTTCAGCAATGGCTGCGGAACGATATTCACAGGGTCGCGGCGTTTGCGCACTTTGCTGGCAGCATGCCTAATCTGGAGGACCTACCGCTTATGGAAAAGTCTGATCTGATGGCAGACTTCTCCCGATATAACGTTGCCCGCATCACCAATGAGCAGGGCTGGCGGGCTTTCGAGGGCGACCGTCGGATCGGGAATCTGATTGCCGGCGCCAGTACCGGAACCAGCGGCAATCGCGGCCTGTTCGTCATTTCGCAACACGAGCGCTTTGCCTGGCTTGGAGCGATTCTCGCAAAGGCGCTTCCGGATTTCTGGCGTCATCGGGACAGGATAGCGGTTTTGCTGCCGATCGATACACCTCTTTATGAGAGTGCAAATCGCACCCGAATTCTCACACTGCGCTTCTTCGATACCAGTAGACCTCTTGCCGAACACCGCGCAGGCCTGCTCACATTCAATCCAACGGTTTTGATCGCGCCGCCGCGTATTCTCAGGCAGATCGCAGAGATGGATATGGCGCTTTTACCGCGGCAGGTCTTCTCTTGCGCCGAAAAGCTCGAAGGCTTTGACCGGGAGCCAATTGAAACGGCATTCCGCGTTCCGCTACGGGAAATCTACATGGCGACTGAAGGGCTGCTCGGCGTCACGTGCTCGCACGGCAGGCTTCATCTCGCCGAAGACTGCATGCATTTCGGCTTCGAGGAGAAGTCGGCTGGCCTGTCTTTGCCGATCATCTCCGATTTCAGCCGGAAGATGCAGATCATGGCGCGATATCGGTTGAACGACCTGCTGCGCCTAAGCCCTGGAGGATGTTCATGCGGATCGCCTCTGCAGGTGGTGGATGAAATCGTCGGCCGCGAAGACGACATCTTTTATATCGGCGGCGATGATGGCGTTCTCACGGAGATTACGCCCGATATCTTACGCAATGCCATTGTCGACGCAGACCGGCGCATAGGCGATTTCAAGCTCGTGCAGACAGGCCGAAACCAACTGACGATGCATCTTCCGGCTTCCGTGCCATTTCCAGTGCGTGAGAGAGTACGCGATCGTCTGGTTTTACTGCTTCAAAGACACGTACGTGCACATATTTTCATCGAGTTGGAGGATCTCATTCCTGATCCGAGCAAGAAACTCAGACGTGTTATGCGGCAATGGTGTCCGAGCGGCAGTGACTCGCACCGCCAAAACTGGTCCTGAAGGAGGTCTCAGACTATGGGATTTTTCCAGAATCTCAATTTCTCATCTGCAAACGAAGACGGAGAGACCGAGCTCAGAGCTCTTGCCGGAACCCGCAGGATCCTGTGCCTGACCGGGTCCGGTACACGACCGCTCGACATGTTGCTCTCGTCGGCAAACGAGGTTTTGGCGCTCGATATCAATCCAGTTCAAAACGCCCTGCTGGAACTGAAAATTGCTGCGATCCGCTCCCTCGGCCATGACGATCTCCTGGCATTTCTCGGTATTGCCAACAGTCCGTCACGGCTTTCCGTCTACCGCCAGCTACGGTCAGATCTTTCACCCGCCGCCCAAGGTATCTGGGACCAAAAAGGGCATATGATCGAAGCGGGCGTGTGGCATGCGGGCAAGTGGGAGAAGCTGCTGCTCTGGAACTCACGCTTCCTCAAACTTTTGCGCGGACGCGATATCAAGCGGTTGATGCGGGTCGAGGATGTCGAAGCCCAGGCGCATCTGTGGGAAGAGAGGTTCGCCAACAGCAAATTGCAAAGCGCCCTGGAAATGATCGGCAGGGATTGGATATGGCGATGGGTAATGCGCGAGCCCGCAGGCGAATTTTTACCGCCGCCGCAGGAGGTCGGCAAAAGGCTGAACGCCGATTTCAGCAGAGCCGCACGTTCTTTCCTTTTTAGCGACAGCGATTTTGCGATGCTCATCTTCAATGGCCGGCATGATGCCGATCGGGCTTTACCTGTCCATTTGCGGCGAGAAAACTATGACGTGTTGAAAAACCGGCTGGGGAACCTGCGGATCGTTGAAGGCGGTCTGGCCGATCTGCCGAAATTGACGCTTGGACAATTTGACGGCTTTTCCCTTTCCGATTTCGGTTCTTACAGCAATCGCAATTTTTATAAGGAATGCTGGAAAGGCATTGTTGCTGTTGCAGCCCCCGATGCCAGATATTGCGAACGGATTTTCATGAACGACATGCCGTTGCCGTTTGAAACGATCAGCACCGATACAGAATTGTCGGATACGCTGACGGCTTCGGACAAGGCAATCATCTACCGCATTCGCACCGGCAAAATTCACCATGCCGACGATGGTTGACGCATGCCGGAACGACATGGCTCAGCGTTACGTTTCGGCTTTTAATGGCGCCGGCTCAAACGCCTATGTCCGCAACCTGCAGACGACCGTCACATGCCATCAGTGGGGCGATGCCTGCCTGCCGATGACGATAAACAATGGCGAACCGCAAGATACATTCGTTTGCTCACCCTGGGTCGGCTATATCGACTATACAAAAGAAGAGCTTACTCGCTTTCCCAACCCGGCAATCGTGCCGGCATTGAAAGCGGTAATCTGCTTTGTCGCCAAAATCTTGTCGTCGGCCGAGATCGACAAGATCGTTCATATCAACAACTGGATGGTGTCGACGAACCTGCTGCCTGATGTCGATTGCGATATCGTCTCGGCGCAGACATCAGATCTCACTTCGCGTTTCCCGAGCCACTTTCTCGCGATCCGGTCATTGACCGGGCGACACCATCGAAAGCTGATCGCATCGCTGAAAGCTGCGGGTTGGGTGCTTCTTCCCAGCCGGCAAATATTTATCGCAGATGATATCTGGTATCACATGAACCGGCGGCGAGACTTGAAACGGGACGAAGCTTTGTGGAGACGTTCTTCCTATCGTTACGAAGAGCCGAAATCGGTCAATAGAGACGATGCCGAGCGTATAGCCGAGCTTTATACGGCGCTGTATCTTGAAAAATATTCTTTCCTGAACCCGGCCTATACCGCCGATTTCGTCATGATGAGCCAAGAGATTGGACTGATCCGTTATCTCGTCCACAGAGATGAAGAAGGCTTGATCCAGAGTTTTGCAGGCATCCACGAGCTTGCGGGGCACGCGACGGTTCCATTGATGGGTTACAATACCCGGCTTGACCAGACGGCCGGCCTTTACCGACTGGGCTTTCATGCCGGTACCCGTTACGCTGCACGACACGGGTTGAGTTTCAACATGTCTTCAGGCGCCACAGGCTTTAAAAGCTCTCGCGGCGCGACAGCTGAAATTGAATATACCGCTTTTTACTTCAGGCACTTACCCTTAATCCGGCGTCTTCCGATCCGGATCCTGGGAGCCGTTGCACACGGAATTGGTATTCCGCTCCTGAGGAGATATCAGCTGTGACTACCTTTGCCAGGGATTGTTGGAGAGGCCATGTCTGCGCTCTACTGCTGCTCAAGGCGTGCAAAATGCGGGGCACGAGGGAAATCGCCCGATATCCGGGGAGAAGACCGCAGCCAACCATGCGCCCGGCAGGCCAAATGGTTCAGGGATCTGTCGCGCAACCAGAATGAACGATGCCACATCCCGGCGCATATAGGCACCTGGAGTATTTGAGGAGATACCATGGAAACCTTGAGCTGCATGGCGGTTGCCGCCGCCGTCCTGTTTTATCTCGTCCCTGTCACACGGCGCGCGCGTCTCCCCGTTGCGGCACCCTTTGGTTTACTGATGTTCTGCAGCTTGGCGGCTACCCTCATTGTGCTGCCCCTCGCGAATAAGGCTGCCGCGGCGTCACAAGATCGAATGCGTCACCAGCGTGTAGACGCCAGCATTAATGTTCTCGAAGTCTCGCAATCACGCTATCGACCGGCGACCGGTATGGCTAGCTTGGCCTCCGAGGCAAAGGCATGCGCAGCCTGGTCGTTGGAAAAGCAGCAAGTCGTCTCATTTTTTAGCCTCAGCCGTGAGATCCTTCCAGATACACTCCACGACTTTTATTGGTTGCCATGTTTCATCGAGGGTAGGGCGCTGATAGATGGAAAAAACTGGGAGTTCGAGATTAATGGCGCTGGTACCAGCATTTGGCGTAACGGTAATGAGGTCCAATTCAATGGATGCGCGCACAAAGCCTGCGAGGCACTGATCATCCTGGCGCCAGAGAGCAACGACTAGGCGGCAGCGCCTGCGGGGATACGTCCCAGCCTATCTCAACAACATTCTGAACGGCGAGGCCGAACAAGGTTAACCTTGGCGAACTTCAGGAGGTTGTGTCAGCCTAAGGCTTTAGTTATAAACAGCAATCACTCTGAGGGCCATTAGCGTTTTCGTTGCCTTCAGGGGCGCGATAGAGGAACAGGGCGATGGTCGGTGTGACTGAAGAAAATTACTTCCAAAGGTGCGATGGCCTCTCGAAGATTCCATGGCGCACCATGCTGGCAGGCCCAATCATGTGTTGTCTGGCAACCTTCGCTTTGCCTCCTGAAGCCGGCGCCCAGACCTTTGCCTGCAACGGCACACAGCCGGGTCAGCGGATGATCGGGATGGCACCCGGAGGTCCTGGTCTAGCGCCGACTCCGCTTTGCGTGCGCGACGATTCATCCGGCAACGCACCGACCGAAGACAAGCCGAGCGATCCCGCCGGTAGCATGGCTGCCGCGATAATGGCTATGTCGAAGATCATGCTTCAGGACGCAGTGCGGATGACTGACGATCCCCTGTATCTCCGCCTTCGCGGCGGATACTGGCAGTATTTCAAACCCGCTCCTGGCGTGAAGCGAGGCGACTATTGCATGGCCGCTTATGGCACGCTGGACGGCATAATTACGCTGTCCGGCCCGGGCGGTGATTATAGGGGCGCGATGCTGTCGTTCACGGGGACGCAGTTACCGCGTCCGAAGAAGCAAACCCTGATCACGGTAACATTGGACGACGGTGATGGCCGCCCGAGCACTGTGCGCGCCATCAACTATGCGACGTCCGGAACCAAGCTTGGAACGATAGCCTTTGCCGTCCCGAGCGCGGGCGCGATGTTGGACGGAATGAAGGATATAACGAATTACAGACTTACGTTTGGTCACAAGCAGAGCTTTGAAATCGGCTGGAAAAATGCCGACGAGGCCCGTCGAAAGCTCAAGCAATGCATATCGGGCCGGGGAGCATGAGACTAACGTTGCGAAATCCGGCATAGATGGTTGGTAGCCTCTCCAAGCAGCGCGGTCTTGATGGGTTCGATTTCCCCAAAGAGATAAGGTGAGTTCCGGCTACTGCCTCCAACAGCAGAGCGAACAACATCTGCCAAACCCGATGGCGAGCTGAAGGGTCGTACCGAGGACTTGGCCGAAACGTGTCTTCGCCTCACTGCCGATTTGCCTCGCGTTACGCGTATGACAGGCGCGTGGTGGACGGTCTAATGAGGATCACATCTGGTTCCAGTTTCGGCACCGTGCTGGCCCCACAGTTTGAGCTTCTGCCCCTGATCAGCAAGGGACAGGCCCATGTAGTCCCGGCCATTGTCCTGCCGCGAAAAAATGACCAGCGCCTCCGGCGTCGATCGATAGTCCAAAGCTGGCAGTACCAATTGCTTTCCCGAGTTCAGCATGTCCAGCGTGAACGTGGAGGGGATTGGTACGAAAACCTCCTGGATATCGTAGGTCTGGCGGCCAAAAAGCTGCCCCTCGGTCAAGAGAATGCTGCCATCGGGCAACTTTTCCGGGTTCGATCGGCCGGCCTCGCGCGCCGATGCGCATAGGGTCTGATCTGCGACCCACAAGGCTCGGAAGCGAGGGGGTACGACCGCCGAATCCAGCCTGATGTAGACTTTGCGCTTCCCGATCGGGCCCGTGATTAACGCGCCATTCGATTCGATGCGAATGCCTATTATTTTATCGGGATCCGGCGAACCCGCAGAAGCCAATGGACCCGCAGACGTTGACGGACCCGGCGGAGGCTGATCGACAATAATGGTGTCTTGCAGATTCTGCTCTGACCAACCGCGCGTTGGGAGACCAGTACTATTGCACCGCTGCCAATTCCTCGCTCAAGCCTTGCCGACATGCCGAATAAAACGTTGCCTCTCCAAACCATGACGTTCCCTTTTTTTAACCAGCTTGTATGTGTGTCGGGCACACGACACCCGTTGATCGCCAAGAGCGCGGTTTCACCGTGTCGAACCGATTTGCAGGACGTTAAAGCCGCGCTGCATGTATGTGTTCAGCAATTCTGCGAAGGCATCGGGGTCGCCGGGTTTCGTGTCAAAACGCACAAAGGCGACGCAGCCATCCTTTCCGACCTCTACCGTCTTGCCGGTGACAGAGACCGCCGTCGCCATGCCTTCCTCCCAGCGCGCTTCGAGACCTGCAACGGCTTTCTGCGCGTGTTCACAATCGCCGTAGGCGAGCGAGACCGCAAGCGCCGGTCCGCTTTTGCTATTCAAATCGGCAACGATACCACCGGCGTAAGCCGGAACACCGGCGCGGTTCTGCTGGATCTGCTCTTCAAATGCTTTGGTTATCTGTGTCAGGTCCTGATCAGGTTTGAGCAGTACCGCAGGGTCGCCTATGGCCGCGCCCATGAGAGGCGTGACGACCGCTGCTTGAATAATATCGCTGTTTGTTTCGCTGGCAACGGTATCCATTCCGCGCAAAGCCACACTCACAGCATTTTCATCCGCAACGCTCGTCTTGATAGCGGTGAGTTGGATCAGATCATCTGGCGCGGAGGATTGAGCAATCGTCGCATTCAGCGCCATAACCGCGCTTGAATTGCCCATTGGTCCGCTCCACGGATTATCCGGTTCGCGGTTGGCCAGATTGATCGCACGGGGCTGACCATTTGCAAGGATAAGCGGAGAGGCGGAAACTTCCTTGAATGTTCTCGTTTTCAGCAAGCCCAGGAGCTTTGTTGCTTCTGCCCCGTCAGGAAGACCCCAATAACTCACGCGTTTATCGTTCGGTCCAAAGGCTGCGAAATAGGAAATGTTATCGAAGGCGATACCGGCTTTTGCGTCCCAGGTCTTGGTACCATATGCCAGCGCCCCGATTGGCCTGATTTGTTGGGAAAACCGAATTCGCATCAAAGTTTTGTCGCTCAAGGCACCCCCTGTTGCCTTTGAAAGGGCGCCGACATCCAGGAAAACGACAGGCATCGGATCTTCAGATGTCAGAACCGATCCCGGTACAAGGCGCAGTGCGGACTCCAGCATTGCGGTGGGCTTCTCGGCTGAATGCGCGGCCGTGGCGCCTATTAAAATGGATGAAGCCACGGTCGTGAGACTGGCGACGAGAGCTTTTCTGGTTGGGATACGGTTTAGTCGTGTCACTGTCATTCTCCAAGGCCAGTTGCGACTGGCATGATCTGAACGAAAATGCTCTGGGCATGATCGTGTTTCTTTGTCAGGTCTGTTACCAGAGCAGTCAGGGATGTCCGCCGCGTTGCGGTTCTGTTGCCGGGCTACTTGGCCGTCTGAAAATACACGCCTGAGAACCTTCCGTTGTACCCGCAATATGTAGGGCTACTGGAATATCCCGGTGGTGGGGCCTCTTCCAGGCCCAGCGTTGCACCGCTGCGCGCAGCGGTAATCGTCCAGGCGCCGTCGTTCGTCTCTATCGCGATCTTGGCCTCGCCATTGGCCACGGGACCATCACCTCCTGCTTCACACGTCCAGCGCAGGCTCTGTGGATCGGCCGCGCTTCCGTCAAACGTCAGGCGTTTTTCAGGCGCTTCTTCAAGAGTGATGGTGCCAGCGGCATTTTCCCAGCGGCCGGTCAGGCCCGCAGCGGGATGAGTGACGATGGATTCGAGAAACTTCGCACGGACCTGGAGTGAGTCGGACAGGTCCTCCTTCTCGACCCTGCCACCCCTTACCTTCGTCGCAAGTTCTTGAGCAGTACTAAACCAGCGTTGGTCGCTTCTGAGTGCCTTGGCGCTTTCCGGGTCCAGCTCTTTCAGCAGTCGACTGTAAACTGTCGCCACGCGTGTATCCAAAGCTCGCAAATCAGGATCAGCGCAAATGGCTTTTTCGTTAGGGGTTTGCGCCTTCGTGCAGTTGATGCCTTCCGCACCGGCCGATGAGGCCAAGCCTCCGGCACTGATCAATATCAGGACAGAAAGATGCAGGCTTTTTCCCATGTTCATGGCGTCTCCTTGAATGTCCTGACTATCCATATGGGCTTCGAAGAACCGTCCACAGTCTGCTGCCTTACAAGCTTGTCTCGCGACGGCTTCGTGTTGAGGAAATCTGGAATGACCCGATCATCCGGTTAGTGGGGATCTGCCTGAGATCCGGAAACTTTGTTCCGATGTTGTGAGACGCGCGGGGAAAAAATGAATGTTTTGCTGTAGTCGTGTCACTGTCATTCTCCACAGCCAGCAGGCGTTGGCATGATCTGAACGAAAATGTCCGGGCATGATCGTGTTTATGTAGAAACCAAAACCCCTTCGGAGCGAGACGAAACGCTCATGGCTTTCAACAAGATTGATAGCGAACCCGTCAGCGACCCGACATTTCGTCAGGTCTGTGACCAGGACGGTCAGAGATGTCCGGCAACATGCGGCGGTCGTGTTGCCGGGCTACTTGGTGGTCTGAAAATATACGCCGGAAAACCTCCCGTTAAATCCGCAATATGCGGGGCTTCCGGAATATCCTGGTGGCGGGACCTCTTCCAGGCCCAGCGTTGCGCCGTTGCGCGCAGCGGTAATCGTCCAGGCACCGTCGTCGGTCTCAACCGCGATTTTAGCCTCGCCATTGGCCACAGGACCATCACCCCCCGCTTCACACACCCAGCGCGCACTTTGTGCATCGGCTGCATTGCCGTCGAACGTCACGCGTTTTTCAGGCGTTTCTTCAAGAGTAATGGTACCTTCAACATTCTCCCATCGGCCAGTTAGCCCCGGAGCGGGATGAGCGACGATCGACTCGAGAAACTTCGCGCGGAACTTGAGCGAGTCGGACAGGTCCTCCTTCTCGACCCTGCCACCCCTGACCTTCGTCGCAAGTTCATGAGCAGTGTTAAACCAGCGTTGATCGCTTTTGAGTGCCTTGGCGCTTTCCGGATCCAGCTCCTTCAGCAACCGACTATAGGCTGTCGCCACGCGCGTATCCAAAGCTCGCAAGTCAGGATCAGCGCATATGGCTTTTTCGTTCGGGGTCTGCGCCTTGGCGCAGTTAATCCCTTCGGCACTAGCCGACGAAGCAAAGACCCCGGCAGCGATCATCAACAAAACGGGAAAATAAATCTGCTTACCCATACTCACTGCATCTCCTTTAAATGACTCAACGACTGATCTTCGTCGTTCCGGGCATAACCATCTGGCGGTCTGTCGCCGGTTAATATCTTCGTCCTACTCCGGCTGGAGCAGCCCTCATCGCGAAGTCCATTTATCAGCGGGACCCTGTGTTAGTTTTGCCTTTGTGATTTTCATTCGGCCGATCCTCATACTCTTCGAGAGTGAAACCCTGCGTGCTGGTCCCCGTGAAATGCCCACCCTCGCAAACATAATGCCGGCGATCATCGCTGAGGTCGGTCCTGATCGTCTGGTCTTCGCGAAACACCTTGTTCAGCAGGTTGCCGCATGCGTCGATGTCGGGCAGCGTCCTTTCCAGGAAAACTACCGGCGGCAACTGCCCGCTGGCATTGGCCATTTCGGCGCACAGCAGGGGAGGCCAAAAGATAAGGCAGGCTGGTCTGAAAAAACCCGGCGATGTTGTGACGGCTGACTTCATAGCAAACGCGGTTAGCATAATTATGAACGGTGTTCAATTGTTGTCGTCGCAGTTGTGTGTTATAAATTGGTGCCCGGAAGACTTTTTGTTTGCAGGCTGTTGAAAAGCACTTTGCGCCAATTCGACAGGAACTCTGTCCTGTGTCTTCAGCACTTAGGATCAGGGACGTCCACTAACACGCTAGATTCCCGTTTCTCCGCTATTTGTTAATCCGGAAACATTAAACCCGTAATATGAGGGGCTGCCATCATACTCTGATGGCGGAGCTTCCTCCAGGTCGAGCGTCGCACCCTTGCGCACAGCCGTGATGGTCCAGGGACCATCCATTGTTTCTATTACAATTTTAGCCTCGCCATTGACCAAATGACCGTCACCCTCCACGTCTTCACACAACCAACGCACGCTTTGCGGATCGGCCGTATTGCCATCGAACGTCACGCGTTTTCCAGGCGTTTCTTCAAGAATGACGGTACCAGCAACATTCTGCCATCGGCCCGACTGTTGATTTCCACTGAGAGCTGACCCGGCATTTCCACCGAGAATTGACCCGCCTTTAGGTATCGTTCGTGTTGATGGTCGGGGTCAAGTTCCTGCGTTTCT
>Ga0058692_1000125_pt1 | contig 49268 bp, 41 predicted proteins | sample AgamicAtAmrz_FD_55216 | JGI IMG/M metagenome (GOLD analysis project Ga0058692, IMG submission 55216) | Agave microbial communities from Guanajuato, Mexico - At.Am.rz | ecosystem: Host-associated > Plants > Roots > Rhizosphere | place: Guanajato, Mexico | collected 2012-06-07 | reverse complement strand
GACCGTTCAGGGCTTTTTTACGTCTGCAGAACATGACGTGCATGCGAAAATCGCCCGCCAGCCCGGCCGATCCGATCGCTGCCGCGCCCGCACAGGCGAATAACTTCACCCGCTGTGATCTCTGCGACCGCTTAACGCCGTCTTTTCCTTCGCACAATCCTGCCGCTGTGCCTGTCCTCCTGCGCTTGTCCCAAGCTCGCTGACGTTGAGCGTGAGGTCCATACGCAGAAAGTCCTCATCAGTCACATTTTGCAAACTCAACGCAAAGAGAGGTAACGAAACTGGTCTACAACTGCTTTACTGAACCCTCACGCGTCTACTTTATCGCAAGGAATCAGTGAAATGGCATCTCCATTACCTCACAACGCTGCGTCAGCACATGCTGCAGTAAGCAATAAACAACGCATCTGGGCAATCGTAGGAGCTTCTTCAGGCAACCTGGTCGAATGGTTTGATTTCTACGTCTACTCGTTTTTCTCCCTCTATTTTGCACATGTGTTTTTCCCTAGCGGTGACACGACAACGCAGCTGCTGCAAACGGCCGGGGTTTTTGCCGCCGGATTTTTGATGCGGCCCATTGGCGGCTGGCTGTTTGGCTATATTGCCGATCGCTACGGACGCAAACGATCCATGTTGATATCGGTATGCATGATGTGCTTGGGATCTTTGGTGATCGCCTGTTTACCTGGCTATGCGACAATTGGCATCGCCGCACCCGTTATTCTGCTATTGGCGAGAATGTTCCAGGGATTGTCCGTGGGAGGGGAGTACGGCACCAGTGCCACTTATATGAGTGAAGTCGCGCTGGAAGGACGTAAGGGTTTCTATGCCTCTTTCCAGTATGTCACGCTCATTGGTGGACAATTAATGGCGGTGCTCACCGTCGTGGTCTTGCAGCAGATCCTCAGTGACGATGAACTGCGCAGTTGGGGATGGCGCATACCTTTTTTCATTGGCGCCGCGCTGGCCGTGGTTGCGCTGTGGTTACGCCGTTCACTGAATGAAACGTCCGACAAAAAGCACCGCGAGCATCGCGACGCTGGCAGCATCTTTGGATTGCTACGCAACCATTCTCGCGCTTTTTTAATGGTGCTGGGATTTACCGCTGGCGGCTCGCTGAGCTTTTATACCTTTACGACGTATATGCAAAAATATCTCGTGAATACTGCGGGTATGGATGCCCGCACAGCCAGTGCTGTGATGACCGGCGCGCTACTGGTGTTTATGGTTATTCAGCCCATCATTGGCGCCCTGTCAGATAAAATCGGCCGACGTGCCTCAATGATGATCTTTGGTGCTGGTGCGGCAATCTGTACCGTACCGGTGCTGATGTTGCTGCAAAACGTGCAAAGCAGCGGCTTAGCGTTTGTATTGGTGATGCTGTCGCTGATCATCACCAGTTTTTATACGGCCATCAGCGGCATTCTGAAAGCTGAGATGTTTCCGCCGGAAGTGCGTGCGCTCGGCGTGGGGCTGTCTTATGCGGTGGCCAACGCCATCTTCGGTGGATCGGCGGAATACGTCGCACTGTGGATGAAAAAAGAGGGCATGGAAAGCAGCTTCTTCTGGTACGTGTCGGCAATGGGCGCGTTAGCGTTTCTGGTGTCGCTCATGCTGCACCGTAAAGGGAAGGGTATTGCACTGTGATCAGTGACTCAGGTTCCATAAGGCGATTCCGCTGGCGGCACCTGCAATGTCCCAGCTAAGATCTTTCCAGCTCCAGCCGCTTCCTGCGGAGCGGCTGTCATACAACTCTTTTCCCGCGCCAAAACTCAGCGAAAAAAGAAAGCCAAAGCGCAGGTTCTGCGCGCGAGACTGATGCTGATGTTGGGATATTTCACTGCCCGCTGCGGCGAGCAGTGCGGAAGAGAAGTAGTGTTCGGCTTTGTCTCTGCCGGTCCAGTTATCCTGCGCCACATGCGCGCATCCGCTGCAGCACAAACACACGCAGAGGATGAGCGCACGCATGCACTAAAGCAGACGGCTGATCAGCCGATCGATGCGGATACGACGCAACCGGCGGATAAGTTTACGGATTTTGGCGGGATAGTCAGAAATGCTCTCCAGCTCATGGAAATGCGTGACAACGGTGGTGTGTTCACGAATTAACGCCAGCTCTTTTTCGCGCTGCTGTGCCAGTTCGTTATGAGGATCATGAATCAGCACCGCATTTTCGAGATCCAGCCGCCACGCGCGCGGATTCAAGTTATTGCCGGTGATCAACATCCACTCTTCATCCACCCACATGCCCTTGAGGTGATAGCTGTTCTCGCCATCCTTCCACAAGCGCACCGTAAGCTGGCCATTATCAACGTAATACTGCAGGCGACTCAGAAAACGGCGTAGGTTGATCTCATACAGATACGGCAGTGCCCCGATGATTTTAAACGGCTGCTCAGGTGGAATATAAAAGTCGTTAGCGGTTTTGTCGCCCACGATAATTTCCACCTCTTTGCCCTGACGCAACAGCTGAATAAGATTACGTACCAGGATGGCAGGCAAATTAAAATAAGGCGTACACAGCACCAGCTTGCGTTCTGCACAGGGCATCAAATGAAAAATGGTCTTGTTCAGCAGGCTGCGTTTACCCAAGCCGACCAGCGGCGTGACTGCTAATGCGTCATTATCCGCATTGCCAGTGAACTGGTAATGAAAACTTCGCAGCTCCTGGCGGAACTGGCGCGTCTCATTTTTGATTTCAGGGCTGGAAGGGCGCTCTGTTTTGTCGAGGCGATTAACCGCATCGGACTGCTTGAGGTTTTCGCCTATCCAGTCGTACATGGTGTCCGCCAACTGCGGATTGCGAATCAGCTGATAGCGATCATAGCGATACTTATCATGTTGATGCAGGTAAACATCATTCAGACTTGCACCGCTGTAGAGCAGCGTATCATCAATGATGAAACCTTTTAGATGCAGCACACCCAGTGCTTCACGCGTGTTAACGGGAATACCGTAAACCGGGATCGCGATATCAGGATGGGCGGACGCCATTTCGCAATACCAGTCCGCATTTGTCACGCCACGCGCAGCGCCAATACGCCCACGCTGAGCGCGATGCCAGTCCACCAAAATGCTGATATCCAACTCAGGACGTGCCTGCCGTGCGGCATACAACGCCTGCATAATCGCGCGACCGCCGTCATCATTCTCAAGATAAAGCGCGGTGATGCAGATGCGCTTTTCTGCGGCGGCGATTTTCGTTAACAGGGTTTCACGAAACTCAGCGGGCGAATAGAGCGTGGTCACATCCAGCGCGGACTGTGCCAGTTTAGGTAGCTGTGCGAGGTGTTGTTGGTGTTTATTACGTTTAAGTTTAGACAACATCACAGTGCACTTCTTCTCTGTTTGTTATGTGGCCTTTAGCCATCAAATCATGGCCCTAACGTTAAATAATAACATCAACCGGCCGTCTAAGGAGGATTTTTACTGTTCTCTACAGGCCAACATCAACGTCACGCCAAAGGCAAATGTAAACTGACAATGCCGTCGTCCAATTGTACATCCACATGGAAGTGAAGCTTTCGCGCCAGGGTAATCATGCCAGTATTGTGTGGCATGGTAATGCCGTTGAGCTGTTGCAGACCGTGATCGCGGGTGTAACGAATCATTTTTTCCAGTAGACGGCGGCCCATCCCCAGGCCTTTAAGGTCGGAGCGCACCAGCACCGAGAACTCCGCATCGGTGTTATCTGCATCGGAAATGGCCCGCGTAACGCCAATGATCTCCTCGTGGCCCTGCTGCTGGCGTACCGCCACGATGGCCATTTCGCGGTCGTAGTCAATCTGCGTCATGTTCGCCAGGTCATCATGGGTAAACTCGTTGATCTCACTAAAATAACGGTAGTAGAGATCTTCTTTAGTGACCCGGGCAATGAACGCCCGCAGCAGCGGTTCATCTTCCGGCAGAATCGGGCGGAACAAACAGTGCTGGCCATCTTTGAGCGTAACCTGCTCCTCAAGATGATGCGGATAAGGGCGAATAGCCAGCCGCGCCTCGCTGTCGCCTGAAAAAGGCGCCAGCTGCAGCGTAACATCCAGCAGCGTAAATTCGTTAGCCGAGGCCAGCAGAGGATGGATATCCAGACGCTGTATTTCCGGACAATCAATCACGAGATTAGAAACCTGCACCAGCAACTGGCTCAATCCAGTAATATCTAAGGGATGGAGCGCGCTACGGCTGCGGATTTTGCCGCTTTTCATGGCCTGAATGACCAAATAGCGCGCCAGCGTCATGTTCAACGGCGGCAGTGCGACCGCCGCTTGCTTATCAGGCTGCCACTCCACACCGCCTTCACCCAGCATAATGATCGGGCCAAACAGCGGATCGATTTCAACCACCACGCGCAGCTCTTGCGCTCCAGCACGATTAGCCATGCTTTGCACCAGCAAGCCGGCAATATGCGCCTGAGGGTGCGTGTCGCGTACGCGCTCAAGCATCGCGTCGGCCGCTTGCGCCACCTCCGCAGCGCTGCGTAAATAGAGCATCACGCCCTGCACTTCGGATTTATGCGGGATGTCGGGCGAGCGCAGCTTAAGCGCCACCGGATAGCCGATGCGGTCAGCGATAGCGACGGCTGTGCTGCTGTCGCTGGCAATCCAGGTCGGCAGCGTGGCTAACCCGTAAGCCTGCAATACCGGCTGCACTTCGTGCGTATCCAGCGTGGTGACGCCTTCATTCACGGCCTGTTGCAGGCGTTGATGCGCCTGCGCGCTGTTTTGCGCAATATGCGGTGGCAACGAGGGCGTCTCACGCAGCTGCTTTTGGTTACGACGATACTCAACCTGGTGCATGAACGCGGTCACGGTGCCTTCCGGCGTGCGCCAGGTGGGAATGCCAGCTTGGGTAAAGGCCCGACGCGCAGCTTGGGAGGAGTATTCGCCACACCAATTGGTCAGCAGCGTAACGTGTTTGCCGCGCGGGTGAGCGTGAAGGGCGGCGATAATGCGCTCGGCGGTTTCGCTCGGCGGCGACACCGCGCTGGGCGCATGAATGATCATCAGCGCATCCAGCGCGTGGCTATCAAGCAGAATATTGATGCAGGCGACATAGCGCTCAGGCGTAGCGTCATCTTTCAGATCAAGAGGATTACCGCGACCGATCCCTTCTGGCAGCTGCGACGCCAGCGCCTGCAGCGTGTCGTCATCCAATGTCGCCAGCTTGCCGCTGCGCGCGTAGAGCTCATCGAGCGCGAGCGCGGCGGGTGCCGCACCGTTACTGATAATCATCAGCCGTTCGCCGCGCAGTGGGCGCATGTGGCTGAGCGACTCTACAGCAGAAAACAGCTCGTGGGTATCCTGCACGCGCAGCAGGCCCGCGCGCTGGATGGCCGCATCCCACGCGGCATCAAGGCCGCTGTGGCTGCCGAGCATCGCCTGCGCTTGATGACTGCGTCCGCTTTTGATCACCAAAATCGGTTTATTGCGCGACGCGCTGCGCGAAGCGGAAACAAAGCGTCGCGCATCGCTGAGGTGTTCAAGGTAGAGCAGGATGGCGCTGGTTTTACCGTCGCGGGCGAGAAAATCCAGCAAATCGTCCACGTCGATATCCAGGCTATCTCCCAGCGCAATAAACCAAGAAAAGCCGAGATTGCGCTGCTGTGCCCAGTCAAGAATGGTATTAGAGACCGCGGCAGATTGCGAAATAAACGCAATGCGTCCCTTGGCGATCGGCACGGGTGAAAAGCTGGCATTTAAGCCCTGCCACGGAGCCAGTAGGCCTAAGCTGTTAGGGCCAAGGAGACGAATACCCCAGCGGCTGGCGCAGGTTTTAAGCGCCACCCACTGGCTGGAGGGCGCCGACAGGATAATACACGATTTACACCCCTTTTCGCCGAGCTGTTCAAGCAGGACGAGGTTGCGTTTGGCGTGTGTGCAGATAATGGCGAGATCGGGGGCAAAAGGCAGGCTGGCAATATCGGGCCAGGCGAGTACGCCGCTGACGGCTTTATACTTTGGCGTGACCGGCAGCACCGGTCCGCTGAATCCTCCCGCCAGCAGATTGCGCATCATAAAGTACCCGGCGCGCCCCTCCTTGATTGACGCCCCGATAACCGCAATCGATTTAGGCCGTAACAGCGCTTCCAGACCGCGTTGGCTCATTTTGCACTCCTGAAATCCAGACTGACGTGAGTGTAAACGGTTTTGCGTGCCTTGCCGATGCGTGGCCTTTAAGTTGCGATCCCGCTTCAGAAATCGTCAGGGTAGGGGGCGCCTTTGCGGTGGACAGCATGGTGAGGTTTACCGGCCAGGTAAGCCTGACGGAAGCGTTCAAAGTGCTGCTGCAAGGCACTGCCAGCAGCCTGGTCACCCGCCTGTTTCAGCAGCGCGGCCGCGACTTCGGCAGTACAGTGCTGGCCCTCGCCGTGTGCTTCTCGCAGGGTGTAACGCGACGGCGTAGCAACCGTCAGTGACATCACCGGGAACGTATCAAGCCACGGGCTTTTACGAAACATCTTGCGCGCTTCGGTCCAGGTGCCATCCAGCATGATAAACAGCGGCGGTTTTCCCTCCCGCGGCGGCGCAGTCATGATTTCGCGCCCGCTATCGGCATAAGAACCGGGGAAAACGACCAGCGGTTGAACCTCCTGAGATCGCACGGCTGCCAGCATGGCGGCATCCGGTTCGGTGCGCGACCAGCCAAAGGCAAGCGTGTCCGGCAAAATATCCGCGATAAGGCGGCCGGTGTTGCTGGGTTTCATCGGTTCGGTATCGAACATCACCAGACAGAAACGACTGCGTGCGGGGGTGGGCTGCAGCGAGGCGCAGAGGCAGTTTGTTTGCGGGAGCAGACAGCGCTGACAGCGTAAAACGCGATTGCCGCGCGCCAAAAACGGACGGGTAGCACGGGCTAAACGTTGCGCACGCAGGCGCAGAACGGCATTTTCTAACATAGCTTCACAGGTAGGAAAAACGCCAGTGTAATAGATGAAGGAAAGCAAGGCCAGCGGGGGGCTGGCCTGGATGGGATCACAGTGATTCGTCAAGCCATTCATTGAACGGCGCTTTGGGCATTGCGCCGTTAAGCATGTCGACGACTTCGCCGTTTTTGAACAGCATGATGGTTGGAATGCTGCGAATGCGAAACCGCGAGCTGAGCGCCGGTTCGGCTTCTGTATTCACTTTTACAAAGCGCACTTGGCCACGGCGATCCTCGGCAACCTCTTTAAACACCGGCGCGAAGTTTACGCACGGGCCGCACCAGGGCGCCCAAAAATCCACTACCACCGGCAGATCATCCTGCAAAAGCTTGTCGAACGTTGCCGCTGTGGCGTTGACAATTTCGCCATCAAAGAGCGCGTCGCCGCAGCGTCCGCACTTGGCACCTTCGAGCACGCGCGCTTCAGGCACGCGGTTTGTTGCCTGACAGGAGGCACATACAGTATTCATCGTCACCTCAGACCGGACCTATAAAATTGTGATTACGGGCCATTATGAAAAGGTTGGCTGCTATCCTCAATTTGGATTACCCAATAGGTTCAATAGTTGATAGCTTAGCGCCGATACATCATGTAATCTTCGCGCTCTGAAAGCTGGAGGAACAGATGAACGACGAATTGAAAGGCAAAAGCGGCAAGGTAAAAGTGATGTATGTACGTGACGAGGAGACGGGTCAAAAAGCCAATCCTCGCACCGGCAAAGGCGGCCGTCCTGCTGCGCGCCAGGAAGAGAGTCGTCGTTCTGGTGGTTCCCGCAGCGCACGGAATAATGAAGAGAGCGGTCGCGGTCGCTCAGCGCGTGACGAGGCAGACCGTTCGCGCGGTTCACGTAATAATGAAGAAAGTGGCCGTGGTCGTCCTGCACGCGACGATGCCGGTCGTACGAGTCGTTCACGTAATAATGAAGGGCGCGAACGCCGTCAGGACGATCGCGAATTCAGCGATAACCCCTGGCGCACCGTTTCTCGCCCGCCGGTTGTGAATGATGCGCCTGCCGAAGAAGGGACCACCGGCAAGCCGGTGATTGATCCTGAGCAGATCCGCCGTCAGCGACAGGAAGAGACGCGCGTTTATGGCGAAAATGCCTGTCAGGCGCTGTTCCTGAGCCGTCCAGAAAGTATTGTTCGCGCCTGGTTTGTGCAGAGCGTCACGCCACGTTTCCGCGAAACCCTGCGCTGGCTGGCGGCGAATCGCAAAGCCTATCACGTGGTTGACGATGCGGAACTGACAAAAGCTTCGGGTACTGAACACCACGGCGGCGTCTGCTTCATTATCAAAAAACGCATGGGTATGCCGGTATCAGCGTGGCTGAAACAGGCAAAAGCCAAAGATTGCGTACTGGCGCTGGAAGACGTCAGCAATCCGCACAACCTCGGTGGGATCATGCGCAGCTGCGCGCACTTTGGCGTGAAAGGTTTGCTGGTGAATGATGCGTCTCTGCTGGAGTCTGGCGCGGCCGTGCGCACTGCCGAAGGCGGGGCCGAGCACGTTCAGGCGATCAGCGGCGAAAGCTTCGCTGACGGGCTGGAAGCCTTCCGCAAAGCGGGCTACACCATTGTGACCACCTCCAGCCATGCGGGGACGCCGCTGGCGCAAGCCGAGCTGCCAGCAAAAATGGTGCTGGTGCTGGGCCAGGAGCGCGAAGGGCTGTCTGACAGCGCCTTCCAGCAGGGCGATATCAGCCTGTCGATTGGCGGCACGGGGCACGTTGAGAGCCTGAATGTCTCGGTGGCAACCGGGATCTTGCTTGCCGAGTGGTGGCGACAGAACGCATAAAAAAACGGGCCGAAAGGCCCGTTTTTTTGCTCAGTATCAGTGCGCGCCACCGGCGCCACCCCCCGCGCCAAACGGCGGTCTGGCAAACCACACCAGCACCAGCAAAATCACAAACACTCCAGCGGACGCCCAGAAAATCTCGTTCGCCGAAATGATCAGACCTTGATTAGTGATCTGCTGCGCAATGTAGGCGGAAGCCTGCTGCTGACTCATTCCCAAACTCTGCAACTGATCGTACATCTGCTGTGAATTGGGATTGTAAGGATTCACTGACTCCGTCAAATAGCTGTGGTGCATGGATTCGCGATCGGTCCACAGGGTGGTGGTAATGGACGTCCCGATCGATCCGGCCAGCGTACGCACAAAGTTCGACAGGCTGGACGCCGCCGCCAGACGCTCCGGCGGCAGCCCCGAGAGCGTAATGGTGGTCAGCGGCATAAAGAAACACGCCACCGCGAAGCCCTGAATAAACTGCGGCCACGCGGAAGCACCAAAATCCATGCCCGGCTCAAAGGTGTAAGCACGCCAGTAGAAACAGACCGCATACATAATAAAGCTGAACGTCACCAGGCGACGCATATCCAGCTTGTGCGCGAAGCGGCCAATGATCGGCGACAGGATCACCGGAATAATCCCCACCGGCGCGGACGCCAGCCCGGCCCAGGTGGCCGTGTAGCCGTACACCTCCTGCAGCAGCTGTGGCAGCAGCACAATCGAACCGAAGTAGAGCATATAGGCGAGGCTGATCGACAGACAGCCGATGGTGAAGTTGCGCTTTTTAAACAGCGACAGATCCACAATCGGGTCATCGTCCGTCAGCTCCCACACCAGCAGCACAGTGAGCGCGATCACCGCCACCACGGCGAGCACGATAATCTCAGTGGAGCTGAACCAATCCAGCTCTTTACCGCGATCCAGCATCACCTGCAGCGCGCCCACGCCGACCACCAGCAAGACCAGACCGACAATGTCGATCGGACGGATGGCGGTAGGGGTTTCGCGTCCGCGCAGGGTTTGCAGCGTGAGCAGCACCACCACGGCACCAATCGGTACGTTGATAAAGAAGATCCAACCCCAGTGATAGTTATCGCTGATCCAGCCGCCCAAAATCGGGCCGCAGATCGGGGCCACAATCACCGTCATTGCCCACAGCGAGAGCGCGATGCTGCGCTTTGCCGGAGGGTAGTTGTTGAGCAGCAGGCTTTGCGACAGCGGGATCAGCGGCCCGGCCACCACGCCCTGAATGATGCGGAAGAAAATCAGCATCTCCAGGCTTTCGGACATGCCGCACGCCCAGGACGCCAGCACGAACAGCACCGTTGCCCAGGTAAACAGCTTTACTTCACCGATGCGCTTTGCCAGCCAGCCGGTAATCGGGATGGAGATGGCATTCGCCACCCCAAACGAGGTGATCACCCACGTGCCCTGTGAGTTCGACGCACCAAGATTACCGGCAATGGTGGGGATCGCCACGTTCGCGATGGTGGAGTCCAGGACCTGCATAAACGTCGCCAGTGACAGGGCGATGGTCATCAGGACTAACGGCGCACCTTCAAGCGGTTTTTGTGCCATTACACTCTCCCGCGCCGTTAATCGGCGTTAGCACGGACGATGTCAGCGATCAGTTGATTGACCGGCGCGAGATCGATAGCCAACGCGTTGCTTTCATAGGCGGCCTGCGTGCGCACACTGCTTGCCAGCGCGGCGCCGTCTTTATTTTGCGTGTCGATTTTCACCAGCGTGGAAAGACCAATACGCAGCGGATGCTCGGCCACCTCTTTGGGGTCCAGCTCAATACGCACCGGCAGACGCTGAACCACTTTGATCCAGTTACCGGTGGCGTTCTGCGCAGGCAGCAGCGAGAAGGCGCTGCCGGTGCCCATATCCAGGCCGACGACCTTGCCATGATACTCAATGTCATCGCCGTAGATATCGCTCACCACCGTGGCCGCCTGACCAATGCGCACGCCGGAGAGCTGCGTCTCTTTGAAGTTGGCATCCACCCACAGGTTGGTGGCGGGCACCACGGCCAGCAGCGGCGTGCTGGTGGAAATCTGTGACCCCACCTGGACGCTACGACGTGAAACATAGCCATCCATCGGGCTGCGAATATCGGTGCGCTGCAGCGCCAGCCAGGCGTCGCGCAGTTCGGCCGCGCTCTGTTTCACCGCCGGCTGGTTTTCCAGGGAGGTATTGAGGATCATCGCCTGGTTGGCGTTGTACTGTTGTACCGCCACATCCAGCTGCGCTTTGGCCGTGGCGACGGCGTCGCGCGCGTGCTGCAGCTCTTCGCGACCAATCAGATTAGAGGCGCCCAGCGGTTCACGCCGCTTGAGATCCGACTCCGCCTGATCGAGCGCGGTTTGCTGCAGGGTTATCGTGGCCTGATACTGCTTGCTGTTGATCATCATTTGATGCGTCTGACGTACGCTGGTGGCCAGCGCCGTTTGCGCTTTTTCAAACGCTTGTTCCGCATCGGTCTTATCCAGCGACACCAACACGTCGCCTTTCTTCACGCGATCGGTATCATCAAACCACACTTTGTTCACGCTGCCGGACACCTGGGCCATCACCTGCACCTGGTTACCCGCCACGTAAGCATCATCCGTTTCCTGATAATGGCGCAGCACTAAATACCAGTAGGCCAACCAAGCCAGACCCGCGATGACAAACACCACCGCCAGCACGATCAGGATACCTTTGCGCTTTCTCTTTTTATTGCCTGGCTGTTGCGGGCTTTGCGCCTCTGCTGTCGCACTCATTTTGTTCTCCACGTTTGCCATTAAGTCAGGAGGAGTCGGTCCATCGACACGATTTCCCGAGCAGAAAAAACCAGCGCTCAAGGCGCTGGCTGGGTAAAGGTGGATTAAAATAGCGATTTCGAAAGGTGATTGTGTCGCACTTCTTGCTATTAACGCGACAGAGAGGCGATAACCTGATCTTCATCCATTTTATCAAGGCGGTTTAGCAATTTACGTGTGATGGCTTCCAGCTGATCCTGCTCGGTGCTGGTGAGTGACGACCACAGATACTGCAGGCTCTGATGCTGAGGTGGCAGCAGCTGACGTAAAAATTCATTACCTTTTTCTGTCAGGTGCAGATGCAGGCAGCGACGGTCATTGTGGCTTTCACGACGCTCAATCCAGCCGCGTTTTTCCAGCTCATCGGCAATGCGCGTGGCATTGGTGCGCGATGAACCTAGCGCAGAGCTGAGTTCGGAGGGCTGAATACTCTGGTTTTCCTGCGCGTCGAGCGTAATCAGCGCCATGAATAAGGTCTCGTTAATTCCCTGCGCCTTCAACATCTTGTTGCGATTGTCCAGCAGCTTTCCCTGCATATGCATGCAAAGACGAGTCAAAATAATTTCCTGCAGCGGAAAATCTTTATGGCGGTTAGCACGGATGTTTAGCATCTGTTCAATGGGAGTAAACGAACTTTCCATTCAAAAAAACCTCTTAGTTGCATCAAATATAATCATGATAGTAACAGATAAATCACGGTCATGTTTTCAGTGAGTGATTATTCATCAGTCATCCGCTAACCCTCAGACCAGACAGATTTATGTAACCTGTCCTACGCTGTGCCACGCCGCGCTTTCAGGTAAAGTTCGCGGCGGTATAAATCAGAAAAGCGAAACATTTTATAGAGAAATTATTTCGCTGGTTAAAATAACGATGGTTGATAAGTATACAGCTAACCTTATCAAACTCACGTCGTCTTGAACAGGGTGGAACGCAATTTGCGCGAAAATTAACTGTGTTTATGCACAGGCTCTGCGTGCGCGTTGCGCCACCATATCAGCAGATTAAGGCTGGTGGCCAACGCGCCTGCGGCGCAAACGCCGTACCAGCCAAAATGGTTGAAGGCATTCGCAGAGAGCAGTGACCCCAGCGCGCCGCCAATAAAGTAGCTGGTCATGTATCCCGCCGTCAGGCGATTACGCGCTTCGGGTTGATTGCGATAGATCACGCTCTGATTGGTGATGTGGACGCCTTGTACGGCGAGATCCAGCAGCAGAATGCCGGCAATCAGCGCCAGCAGATGCTGTGCGCCATACGCCGTTAATCCCCACGAGCCAAGCATGATCAACAGGCCCAAGCTGGTGGTGAGCTTTGCTTTACCGCGATCGGCTAAGCCCCCGGCCTGACGCGCCGCCAGCGCACCGGCTGCCCCCACCAGACCGAGCAGGCCAATCTCACCCTCATTAAAGTTATACGGCGGCGCAGCCAGCAAAAACGCCATCGATGTCCAAAGCATGCTGAAGTTCGCGAAACTCAGGCAGCCGGTCAGCGCGCGCGTTTGCAATACGCGGTTGGCTGCGTACAGGCTGAAAATGGAGCGAAGCAGCTGCGGATAGTTCAGCGGCACCGCCTGCTTATAGCGGGGCAGATAGCGCCACAGCGCCAGCGCCATCAGGATCATCAGCGCACTGGCCGTCCAATACACGCTGCGCCAGCCGCCCAACTGGGCCAGCGCTCCGGCGGCAGTTCGCGCCAGCAAGATCCCCAGCAGCAGACCGCTCATGACGGTGCCCACCACTTTGCCGCGCTTCTCTGGTGCGGCCAGCGTAGCCGCCAGCGGCACCAAAATCTGCGCCACCACGGAGAAGAGCCCGGTCACTACCGTCCCCAGTAGCATCAGCGGCAGCGAGGTGGAGAGGGCAGTGATTGCCAGGCCGCCGGCAGCCAGGAGACTCATCGAAACAATCAGGCCACGCCGCTCAAGCATGTCGCCCAGCGGCACCAGCAGGAGCAGCCCGCAGGCATACCCCAGCTGCGCCGTGGTGACAATAAATCCCGCCAGGCTAACGGAGAGGTGAAATTGCTGCGCGATGGTGTCCAGCAGTGGCTGAACGTAATAATTGCAGGCAACGGCCAGCCCGGTTGCCACGGACATCAGGGCAACCAGCGCAGGGCTCAATCCCTGTTGCGGTGTCGTCATAGCGAGAAGGGCACGGAAATAATCATATGCGGGTAATAGTAACCCAAAAAATTATTTCAATGGTGTGTTAATTAACAGGACGTACCAGTGCGCTATAGCGCACGTTCCGCTTATTGCGCAGGTGTCGTAAGCCGTGGAGAACAGCCGAACGACGAGGAACCCTCGCCGCTCGCGTACTTAAAATTGCCAATCTTCGTCTTCGGTTTCCACCGCTTTTCCCATCACGTAGGACGAGCCTGAACCGGAAAAGAAATCGTGGTTTTCATCCGCATTAGGCGAAAGCGCGGCGAGAATCGCCGGATTAACGGCGGTCAGTTCCGCAGGAAACAGCGCCTCATAGCCGAGGTTCATTAATGCTTTATTGGCGTTGTAGTGCAGAAACGCCTTCACGTCTTCTGCCCAGCCGCTCCCGGCATACAGCGTGTCGGTATAGGCGACTTCGTTGTCATACAATGTCAGCAGCAGATCGAGGGCAAACTGCTTAAGCTCCTCGCGCCGCGCCGCATCCACGTGTTCCAGCGCTTTTTGATACTTATAACCAATGTAGTAACCGTGCACCGCTTCGTCGCGAATGATCAGGCGGATTAAATCCGCGGTGTTAGTGAGTTTACCCCGGCTTGACCAGTACATCGGCAGCCAGAAGCCGGAGTAAAACAGAAAAGACTCCAGAAAGACGCTGGCGATCTTCTTTTTAAACGGGTCGTCGGCGCGATAGTGATCCAGCACGATGCGCGCTTTGTTTTGCAGCGCGCGGTTCTCCTCGCTCCAGCGATACGCCGCGTCCACGTCAGCGCTGTTGCACAGCGTGGAGAAAATCGAGCTGTAGGAACGGGCGTGCACCGCTTCCATAAAGCTGACGTTGGAGAGCACCGCCTCTTCGTGTGGCGTGCTGGCGTCCGCCATCAAACCCGGCGCGCCCACGGCGTTTTGCAGCGTGTCCAGCAGCGTCAAACCGGTAAATACCCGGATGGTCAGCTGCTGCTGCGCCGCATCCAGCGACTGCCACGCCGATAAGTCGTTTGAGAGCGGCACTTTTTCCGGCAGCCAGAAGTTGCTGGTCAGGCGGTTCCACACCTCAAGATCTTTCTCATCGTGGAGGCGATTCCAGTTGATCGCCTGAATGGGTTTCGATTGCATCATTCTCATCCTTACAGGGCGCAGGAGACGCAGCCCTGAACCTCCGTGCCGTGCAGCGCCATCTGGCGCAGTCGAATGTAATAGAGCGTTTTAATGCCTTTTTTCCACGCGTAGATCTGCGCTTTATTGATGTCACGCGTCGTCACGTCGTCGCGGAAAAACAGCGTCAGCGACAGCCCCTGGTCAACGTGCTGCGTCGCTTCGGCGTAGGTATCAATGATCGCCTCGGGGCCAATCTGATAGGCATCCTGATACAGCGCCAGGTTGTCGTTGGTCATAAACGGGGCCGGGTAATAAACGCGCCCGGTTTTGCCCTCTTTACGGATCTCAATCGGCGACACGATCGGGTGAATGCTGGACGTCGCGTGATTGATATACGAGATTGATCCGGTTGGCGGGATCGCCTGCAGGTTTTGGTTGTATAAACCGTGCTCCATGACCGCCGCGCGCAGCGTACGCCAGTCCTCCTGAGTTGGCAGCGCGATGCCCGCGTCGGCGAACAGCTGGGCAGCCCGCGCGGTACGCGGTTGCCATTCACGCTCGATGTATTTATCAAAGTAGCGTCCGCTGGCGTAATCCGAGTCGGCAAAGCCGGCAAACCGCTGCTGACGCGTCTGCGCCAGCAAACAGGAGGTACGCACGGCATGATAGGTCACGCAGTAGAAGTAGAGATTGGTGAAGTCGAGCGCCTCTGGCGAACCGTAGGCGATACCTTCGCGTGCCAGATAGCCGTGCAGATTCATCTGGCCCAGGCCAATCGCATGCGAGCGACGATTGCCGGCCGCCACCGACGGCACCGACCCGATATCGCTCATGTCCGACACGGCCGTGAGCGCATATACCGCTCTTTCCACCGTTTGCGCCAGATTACCTGCGTCCATGGCGTGCGCGATGTTGAGCGACCCCAGGTTGCAGGAGATATCGTGGCCCACGTGACGATAGCTGAGATCGTCCTCATAGGTGCTGGCGCTGTTGACCTGCAAAATTTCTGAGCAGAGGTTGCTCATATTGATGCGACCGGCAATCGGATTGCTGCGGTTCACGCTGTCCTCAAACAGAATGTAAGGATAGCCCGACTCAAACTGGATCTCCGCCAGCGTCTGAAACAGATGGCGTGGGTTAATCCAGGTTTTGCGAATGCCATCATCGGCCACCATCTCCGCGTAGTGTTCGCTGATGCTGATATCACCAAACGCCTTGCCGTAGCGGCGCGCGACGTCGTAGGGCGAGAACAGCGCCATCTCGCGGTTCTCTTTAGCCAGCTGGAACGTAATGTCCGGGATCACCACGCCGAGCGACAGGGTTTTGATGCGGATCTTTTCATCGGCGTTTTCGCGCTTGGTATCAAGAAAGCGCAGGATATCGGGGTGGTGCACGCTGAGCCAGACCGCGCCGGCGCCCTGGCGCGCGCCCAGCTGATTCGCGTAGGAGAAGGCATCTTCCAGCATTTTCATCACCGGAATCACGCCGGACGACTGATTTTCAATGCGCTTGATCGGCGCCCCGGCTTCGCGCAGGTTAGACAGCAAAAACGCCACGCCGCCGCCGCGCTTGGAGAGCTGCAGCGCGGAATTTACCGCGCGGCCAATCGACTCCATATTGTCTTCAATGCGCAGCAGGAAACAGGAGACCAACTCGCCGCGCTGCTGCTTGCCGCAGTTGAGGAACGTCGGCGTGGCGGGCTGAAAGCGGCCGCTTAACATTTCGGCCAGCAGATCGCGAGCCATCGCCTCGTCACCGGCGGCCAGCGTGAGCGCCACCATGCAGGCGCGCTGCTCGAAGGTCTCCAGATAACGTTTGCCGTCAAAGGTTTTCAGCGTATAGCTGGTGTAAAACTTCCATGCGCCGAGGAAGGTCTGGAAGCGAAAGCCCCAGGCTTGCGCCTCATCATGCAGCTGGCAGAGAAACGTAAAGTCATACTGGTTCAGCACGGCGGCGTCGTAGTAGCCCTCGTCAACCAGAAAGCGCAAGCGTTCGCCCGTCGAGGCAAAAGCGTGCGTATTCGGCAGCACGTGCTGCAGGAAAAACTGCCGCGTGGCCTCACGATCCTGGTCGAACTGAATGCGGCCCTGCGCATCGTAGAGGTTAAGCATCGCGTTCAATGCATGATAATCCGTGATGCTGCTTAAGGTGTCTGCTGTAGCCAAAATTGGGTTACTCCCGCTTTTACGTTTGCGATATCGTCCGGCGTGCCCATCAGCTCAAAACGGTAGAGATAGGGCACCTGGCATTTGCGCGCGATAATGTCGCCCGCCAGGCAAAAGCCGTCCCCGAAGTTGCGGTTACCGGCGGCGATCACGCCGCGTATGCCGTCTCGGTTAGCCTGATCGTTCAGAAAGTGCACCACCGGCTTGGGCACCGCACCGCGTGTGCCGCCGCCGCCGTAGCTCGGCACCACCAAAATATAAGGATGAGCAACGTGCAGAGGCTGCGCGGTATCCAGCGGAATGCGCCGCGCCGGCAACCCCAGCCGCTCGATAAAGCGGTGCGTGTTCTCCGACTGGCTGGAGAAGTAGACCAGCGGAAACATCGGTCAGGCGCCTGTCGATGCCGTGTGACGCAGCGCGGCAATTTTATCAGGGCGAAAGCCGCTCCAGCTCTCGTCGCCTGCGCGCACCACCGGCAGCTGGCGATGGCCCAGCGCTTTCAGCGCAGCGATCTCCTCAGGATGAGCATCAAGGTTGATGAGCTGGTAAGCCAGCCCGTCACGATCCATGGCGCTTTTTGTGGCGTTGCACTGGACACAGTTATCTCGAGTGTAAATAATAATGCGCATGATTCGTATTTCCTTTTATGAGTATGCAGCGGGCGCGCCGTGAAACGTATTACGACAAGAGCGCTGCGCCAGTGGATAAATACAGATACTATATGTGGTGTTAGATTAGATCAATATCACTATATGTAGGGTTTTGGCGCGAAAACCAGGCGGGTGACGGACGAGGGCGCGTGCCGCAAGGCTACCGGGGAAATGTAAAGGGGTTGAGCGGGGCAAAAAAAAGCCCCGCACAGGCGGGGCGATGATAAGGCTTAAGGCGCGAGGGCAGATCAGCGGCGTGACACCAGCAACGCACCCAGTACCAAGCCGACAGCGGCACCTAAGCCCACGCCGTGCCACGGTTTTTCGTGCACATAGGCGTCAACCTGATAGCCCGCATCGCGTGCCGCCTGGGAAACGCGGTTGCCGCCACCGTTGAGTTTCGCGCGGGTTTGCTTGAGCAACGCCTGCGCATTGCTGCGCGCGCTCTCCACCTCATCTTTGGCTTCACTGCCGTAGGATTTCAGCAGCGCTTCCAGTGAATCAGCCAGTTCGTTTACATCCTGATTGACATCAATGTCATCGTTTTTACTCATTCGATTAAACATTTTTCACTCCCTTTGCGTTAAAAACGTAATACTCAGTGTAGACGATACGCGACTAAACGTAGCCGTGTGCCAGGCTTTAGGGAAAATCCGAATGTCCTGAGCCGGTGGCCTGAGGTAAGGTTGCGGGGCTGTGAGAAGAGAGGAGCAAGCATGTATTTACGTCCGGATGAAGTTGCGCGCGTTCTGGAAAAAGAGGGGTTCGAAATGGATGCCCTGACGCCGAAAATTTATGGATACCGCCGCGGTGACAACTACGTCTATGTAAACCGTGAAGCCCGCATGGGGCGGACGGCATTGATCATTCACCCCACGTTGAAAGAGAAAAGTCAGCATTTTGCGGAACCGGCTTCTGAGATGAAAACCTGCGATCACTACACGCAGTTCCCGCTCTACCTGATGGGCGATTCGCAAGAGCATTACGGCATTCCGCACGGTTTTAGCTCGCGCATTGCGCTGGAGCGCTACCTGCAGGCGGTGTTTGGTTCCTGATGATGCGCCCCGCACCACGCGGGGCGATCTCCCTTCCTGATAAATCGTCTTAACCGCCGCGTTGCATAATGGCGCGCAGACGCGTATAAATCTGTGTCCATATAGATGTTCAGACGTCCATACGGATAAAGATAATGCAAACGCAGGATTCCCCTTCGCAGGAAAATTTCAAACGCACCATGAAAGTGCGCCATCTGGTGATGCTGTCGCTGGGCGGCGTGATTGGCACCGGTCTGTTTTTTAATACTGGCTATATCATCTCCACCACCGGGGCGGCCGGTACGCTGCTGGCGTATCTGATTGGCGCGCTGGTGGTGTGGCTGGTGATGGTATGCCTGGGTGAATTGGCCGTTGCCATGCCCGAAACCGGTGCCTTTCACGTCTACGCGGCACGTTACCTGAGCCCGGCCACCGGCTACACGGTGGCGTGGCTGTACTGGCTCACCTGGACCGTGGCGCTGGGCTCCAGCCTCACGGCGGCGGGCTTCTGCATGCAGTACTGGTTTCCCACGGTGCCGGTCTGGCTCTGGTGCTTGGTGTTCTGCGTCACGATCTATTTGCTGAACATCGTCTCCACGCGCTTTTTTGCCGAAGGGGAGTTCTGGTTCTCGCTGATCAAAGTGGTCACCATTATTGCGTTTATTGTGTTGGGCGGCGCGGCGATGTTTGGCTGGATCCCGATGAAGGACGGCAGCCCCGCGCCGGGTCTGCATAACCTCACGGCGGGTGGCTTGCTGCCGCACGGGACGCTGCCGATTTTAATGACCATGGTGGCGGTCAACTTTGCCTTTTCCGGCACGGAACTGATCGGCATTGCCGCCGGTGAAACCGCGCAGCCGCAGAAAGCGCTGCCGCTGGCGATCCGCACCACCGTGGCGCGCCTGATCCTGTTCTTTATCGGCACGGTGTTTGTGCTGGCGGCGCTGATTCCGATGGATCAGGCGGGCATTGTCAAAAGTCCGTTTGTGCTGGTGTTTGAAAAAATCGGTATCCCCTATGCGGCGGATATCTTCAACTTCGTCATTCTGACGGCGATCCTCTCGGCGGCGAACTCCGGCCTGTACGCGTCGGGCCGCATGCTGTGGTCGCTGGCGAATGAACATACTCTGCCGCAGTGCTTTGCGCGCGTGAATCAACGCGGCATTCCGGTGCTGGCGATCACCTTGAGCATGCTGGGCGGCCTGCTGGCGCTGTTCTCCAGCGTGGTGGCCCCGGACACGGTGTTTGTGGCGCTGTCGGCGATTTCCGGCTTTGCCGTGGTGGCGGTGTGGTTGAGTATCTGCGCCGCGCACTTTATGTTCCGCCGTCGCCATATTCAGGCGGGCGGCACCCTCGCGCAGCTAACCTATCGGGCGCCGCTGTATCCGCTGACGCCGCTGCTGGGTTTTCTGCTGTGCCTGCTGGCATGTATTGGTCTGGCGTTTGACCCCTCGCAACGTATTGCGCTGTGGTGCGGCGTTCCGTTTGTGCTGTTCTGCTACGCCGCCTACCATGTGACGCAACGACGTAAATCTCACAAGGCTCAGGAGGCCAACGATGTCGCTTAACCCGATTGCTCAGGCGCTTAACCACGTCAACACGCTGATTCTCGACGGGGCGCTGGCCACCGAGCTTGAGGCGCGCGGGTGCAATCTCGCGGATGCGCTCTGGTCGGCAAAGGTGCTGATGGAGAATCCCGAGCTCATTTATCAGGTGCACTATGACTACTTTGCCGCCGGTGCGAACGTTGCCATCACCGCCAGCTATCAGGCCACGCCTCAGGGATTTGCCACACGCGGGCTGAGTGCGGAGCAGGCGCGCGCGCTGATCGGCCTGAGCGTGTCGTTGGCGCAGCGCGCACGGGATGATTACCGTGCGGCCTCGGGGTCCACTGCGCCGCTGCTGGTGGCGGGATCGGTGGGGCCTTACGGCGCGTATCTGGCCAATGGCGCAGAATATCGCGGCGATTACGCGCTGCCGGAAGCGGAGATGAAAGCGTTCCATCGCCCGCGCGTGGCTGCGCTGTTGGACGCGGGCGTCGATCTGCTGGCCTGCGAAACGCTGCCTTCGTTTGCGGAGGCGCAGGCGCTGGTCAGTCTGCTCGCTGACTACCCGGATGCCAGCGCGTGGTTCTCGTTTACCCTGCGCGATGCGCAGCACATCAGTGACGGCACGCCGCTGCACGCGGTGGCGGCGCTGGTGAACAGCGCCAAGCAGGTGGCGGCGGTGGGGATCAACTGCGTGGCGCTCACCGATGTGACCGCGGCGCTGCATACGCTGCAGGCGGTGACCGACAAGCCGCTGCTGGTCTACCCGAACTCCGGCGAGCAGTACGATGCGGTGAGCAAAACCTGGCACTCCGCGCCGTCGGGCTGCACGCTGCACGACCATTTTGCCGCCTGGCAGCAGGCTGGCGCGCGCCTGGTGGGCGGCTGCTGTCGCACCACGCCGCAGGACATCGCGGCCATTGCCGCCTGTTGTCAACCGCAATAAAGCGCAGAAAAGCGTCAGTGATAGCGCGATTGTCAGACGTGTAAAGGCGGAGAGGGCGGTTTAGACTGAGTGCTCTGATCTTAACGCGGACCTGCTATGAACCTGCGACCTCTTATTCCCGCCGCTGCGCTGCTGCTCAGCGGCTGTGCCACTATCGTCGGCACGGAAACGCAACCGGTTAACATTGACTCTGTGCCGCGCGGCGCGCGTTTCGTCGTGCAGGATGAAACCGGCCGCGCGGTGGCGCAGGGCTACACGCCGCAAACCGTGCAGCTGGCGAAATCCACCGGTAACTATTTCGGTAAGAAACACTATCAGGTGATGCTGGAAAGCCCCGGTTATGTGCCCGTGACCTTGCCCATCGAAGCGAATGCCAACCTGTGGTATCTGCTGGGCAACATCCCGCTGCTGGGCTTCCCCGGCTGGCTGCTGGTGGATCCCTTCTACGGCGGCATGTATGACCTGAAACCAGCGCATCCGCAGCCGCGTCTCAACGTGGTCGGCGCGCGCGGCGGCTAATTTCAGGAAGTGGTGCGGGGAGAAACGGGCCGGCGTAACCGGCCCGGCGCGCTTATGCGCGACGCGCTTCCACGATGCGGCCCTGCGCCATGCGCACGGCGCGGTCGCACATGTGATCAATCACATCGGGATCGTGGCTCACCAGCACCATGGTGAGGCCGCTGTTCTGCTTGAGATCGTTAAGCAGGTTGAGGATTTCCGCCTGCACCGACATATCCAGCGCGGAGGTGGGTTCATCCAGCAGCAGAATTTTCGGCTGTAGCAGCAATGCGCGCACAATGGCGACGCGCTGGCGCTGGCCGCCGGAAAGCTGATGCGGATAGCGATCCGCCAGCGCGCTATCCAAGCCGACGCGGCGAAATCCCTCGTTAATGCGATCGTCCACATTATCCTGCTTGAGCATCTTCAGCGGCTCGGCCAGCGTGCGGCGCAGGCGATGACGCGGGTGCAGCGACGCATAGGGATCCTGAAACACCATTTGCACGTCGCGGCGCAGTTGACCGGTAAAGGGTTTGCCTGGCGTCACCGAGACGCCCGCCAGCGCCATATGACCCTGCCAGTGCGGGTTCAGGCCCGCCATCACCCACAGCAGTGAAGACTTACCGCAGCCCGACGGCCCCACCAAGCCAAAACACTCGCCCGGCGCCACCTGTAACGCGATGTCATGCACCACCGTGCGCAGCTCGTAGCCGTGCTTATGGGACACGCTGAGGTTATTGAGTTCAATCATGGTGTGCCTCCAGCGCGGCGCGATCCAGCACCGGCAGCGGCTTGCCGTGCGTGGCTTTGCTGGGACGACAGGCCCACAGCGTGCGCGTATAAGGATGGGTCGCGTGGGCGAGCTGCGCCGCAGGCAGCGTATCCAGCAGGCGGCCTTTGTACATCACCATCACCCGCTCGCAGTGTTCCGCGACCTGCTGCAAATCGTGGCTGATCAGCAGCAGGCCCATATTGCGCTGCTCCACCAGCTGGCGAATCAGCGCCAACACCTGATCGCGCATGGCGTGATCGAGCGCTGACGTGGGTTCATCGGCAATCAGCAGATCGGGATCGGTGATCAGCGCGATGGCCAGCATGACGCGCTGGCCCATGCCGCCAGACAGCTGATGCGGATAGCGCGTCATCAGCTGGCGCGGTTCAGGCAGGCCGACCGCGTTAAGCATCTCGCACACTTTCTCACGCCGCTCAGCGCGGCTGAGTTTGCGGTGCAATACCAGCGGCTCTTCAACCTGCCAGCCGATGGTGCGCGTTGGGTTGAGCGCATATTTCGGATCTTGCATCACCATGGCGAAGCGGCTGCCGCGCAGCGTGATCCAGTCGCGCTCCTGCAGCGTCAGCGCATTGTGGCCTGCCACCTCAAGGCGATCGGCGTGCAGGTGCAAAGCGGGGGAAAGCAGCCCCATCAGCGCGCGTGCGGTGAGCGATTTTCCCGAGCCGGATTCGCCCACCAGCGCCACGCGCTCGCGGCCGATTTGCACGTTAATGCCGTCCACCAGCAGCGCATCATCGCTGCGGATCGTAAGGCCTTGGGCATCAATTAACAGATTATTTGGCATGACGGGTATCCAGTCGGTCGCGCAGGCCGTCGCCTGTCAGGTTAAACGCCAGGCTGGCGAAAAGAATGGCGGCGCCAGGCGCGGCGGCGACCCACCACTGATCGAAGATCACTTTACTGCCCTCGGCCACCATCGACCCCCATTCTGCGGTCGGCGGCTGCACGCCCATGCCGAGGAAGCCCAGCCCGGCGGCAGAGAGAATAATCCCGCCGAGGCTCAGCGCGGCGCGCACTACGGCGGTGGGCAGGCAGAGCGGTAAAATATGGCCGAACATCAGGCGTAAGCCGCTGATGCCCTGCATCCGTGCGGCAGCGAGGTAGTCGCTGCGGCGCAGCGCCAGCGTTTCCGCGCGCGCCTGGCGGGCAAACGGCGGCCAGCTGGTTAACGCCAGCGCCAGCGCACCGTTCATCAGGCCGGGGCCGAGCATCGCCACCAGCGCCAGCGCAATCACCAGGTTCGGCAGCGACAGAAAGATATCGGTGATGCGCATTAACACGCGCTCTGTCCAACCGCCCACGTAGCCCGCGGTGATGCCCACCAGCAGGCCAACCGGAATGGTCAACACTAAAATCAGCGACACCAGCAGCAGGGTGGGGCGCGCGCCGTAAATCACGCGCGACAGCAGATCGCGACCAAAGCCGTCGGTGCCGAACCAGTGCAGAGACGAGGGCGGCATCAGGCGCTGGCCGATGGTCTGCACGTTGGGATCAAAAGGCGCCAGTACCGGCGCCAGCAGCGCCATCGCCACCAGAATCACCACCAGCGTCAGGCCAATGGTCAGGGAGGTGACGCGCGCCCGGCGACGACGCGGGCGCAGTGTTTCAAGTTCTTGCAGTTGTTGAGTCATCGGGTTCTCGGATCGGTTAGCCAGGTCAGCGCATCGGCCACGGCGTTAAGCAGAATAAAGCAGCTGCCGATCAACAGCGTGGCGCCGAGGATCGCCGGCACATCTGAGGAGAACAGCGCGTTGGTCATGTAACGACCCACGCCCGGCCAGGCGAACACGGTTTCGGTCAGCACCGAGCCTTCCAGCAGGGTGGCATAAGAGAGGGCGATCACCGTGATCAGCGTGCCCAGCACGTTGGGGAAAATGTGACGCAGCAGGATACGCGTACGGCCGGCGCCTTTGGCGCGCGCCAGAACCACGTACTCTTTGCTGCTCTCTTCCAGCAGCGCGGCGCGCAGCAGGCGCGTGATGCCGGCCATCGCCAGCAGGCCGAGGATCACCACCGGCAGCCACAGATGGGCCAGCGCGTTGCGAAACATCTCCGGGTCGCCGGACAGCCAGCTGTCGATCAGGACGAAACCGGTTTTGGGTTCCAGCGTGTAGACCCAGATATCATCCAACTGCCCCGGTCCAGCAGACCAGTGCAGCACGGCATAAAACAGCAGCAGGCCCAGCAGCCCCAGCCAGAACACCGGCACCGAGTAGCCCAGCAGCGAAATAAAGCGCGCCACGTTATCCATCACGCTACCCGGTTTCCAGGCAGCCAGCAGCGCCAGCGTCACGCCAAACACCGCAGCGAAGATCATGGCGCAGGTGGCCAGCTCCAGCGTGGCGGGGAAGGTGCGCATCAGATCGGCACTCACCGGCTGGTTGGTGAGGTGGGAAAGCCCCAAGTCGCCGCGCGCCAGGTGGCTGATATAGCGCCAGAACTGCACCAGCACCGGCTGATCGAGGCCGAGATCGTGGCGCACCTGCGCGTAGGTCGCCTCACTGGCGTGGTCGCCCGCGATCTGTTGCACCGGATCCACCGGCGACAGGTGCGACAGCATAAAGGTAAACGCCAGCAGCCCCACCAGCGTCACCACCAGCGACAGCAGGCTGGTGATGAGGCGGCTCAGGCGCTGCCAGAGTGGCCGGGCGAACCCGGCCTGTGATGCAGATACCGCCATTACTTCGTAACCTGCGCGTAGTAAACCATGTCCGGGTTGATGCCCTGCACGTACCCTTTCAGGTTGTCGCGCATCGCCACCAGGTTACGCGCCTGCAGGCCGATGACATACGGCGAGTTTTTCAGCAAGTCGCGCTGCATCGCCTGATAGAGTTCAACGCGTTTCTTCGGATCGGCTTCTGCCGTGGCGGCCAGCGTTTGTTTGCTCAGCTCAGGAATGTGCCAGTCTGAGCGGTACGCGATGGTTTTGCTGCCATCTTCCGGGTTGTAGGCAAAGGAGGCGGCGTTGGTATTGGGATCGAAATAGTCGGCGCCCCAGGCATTCAGGGTCGCTTCGTACTGGTGCGCTTTCACGCGCGTCGACACTTCCGAACTCAGCCCCGGCTGCACCTCCACCTTCACGCCCCCTTTGGCGAAGCTGCCCTGCAGCGCCTGCGCGATATCCAGGTACGGCGGCTGGTTGCTGGTGGAGAGTTTAAAGCTGACATTGGTCAGACCCGCTTTTTTCAGAATCGCTTTGGCCTTTTCCGGATCGTAGCTGTACGGGTTTTCGTTGAGCGCACCGAGGAAACCTTTAGGCAGGAAGGTCTGATGCACCTCGAACTGACCTTTCAACAGATCGTTGGCAATGCCTTTGTAGTCAAACAGATAGCGTGCCGCTTCCCACAGGGCCGGATTCTTGAGCACCGGGTTTTCGCCAACGTTGAACTGAATGTAGTACAGCGAGGCCATGGGGATCGCGTCGGTTTTCACGCCGGGTTTGCCTTTCAACGAGGCAATCTGGTCGGCGCCGAGGTTACGCGCAATGTCCACGTCGCCCTGTTCCAGCAGCAGACGGCGCGCCGCTGGCTCGGGTACGTTCTTGATCAGGATATTTTTCAGCTTTGGCGCGCCCGCAGGCGAAGTCGGGTTAGCGCTGAGCAGCACCGCTTCATGCAGCACCACTTTACGGATCTGGAACGGGCCGCTGCCAGCGGAGTGCGTGCCTAACCAGGCGTGGCCGAAATCGCCGTTTTTGGCGTTGGCCTGCGCGGTTTTCTCATCAATGATCGATGACACGGGCGCCGAGAGCAGGCTCAGAACATAGGTTGGGCTGACGTTGGCGTTCCAGCTGATTTGTACGTGGTTGTCATCGACCTTTTTCAGGAAGCTATCCACGTTGTCTTTGTTCCAGCCGAGTTGGGTAAGAATAAAGGAAGGATCAAGGTTGAGCTTGACCACGCGGCTCAGCGAAAAGATGACATCTTCCGGACGCAGCGGATTACCGCTGGCAAATTTCGCGTCTTTTTTCAGGGTAAAGGTCAGGCTGCGGTTGTCGCTGCCGGCTTGCCATTCGCTAGCCAGCGTGGGCTGCAAGTCCGTGGGGTTTTGCGGATTAGATTGCACCAGGCGCTGATAGATGTTGGTGAAAGCCTGTACGGTGGTGAGTTCAAAACCCTGCGCCGGATCGAAGCTGTCCGCGTCGTCCGTAGACTGCGCGATCACCAGCGTATCTTTGGGGGTCGCAGCCTGAGCAGAGAAGGCGGCTGCCAGCGACAGCGCCAGCAGGGAGGGAATAATTTTTTTCATGTTGTTTCCTTGCCTTAAAAAAGTAACGCGAGTGTACGAGAGCGCCGTAATGAAGAATAGTCAATTTAAGGCTATGCATATGCCTTCTGGTTCTAAGGGTGCCGTTATCGTTATAAGCGTGCGGGCGCAGCGTTCTGTAAAGCGTAGTCGCCGCGGCTTTATTTGTTTTCAGACGCGCGCTGAATTAATCGATACGCCACGGAAACATATTGTCATTTATCAACGAAATTACAACGGAAATTAAACTCGCCCGAACGGCAAGATAATTACCTTTACTTCACTTTACCCGGGAATATAATGGCGGCAATTTCAAAGCAGGAGAATTCAGTTGGACAGTCACCCTTTAACGATACAATTTAAGGCAAGCTGACGCGCGAATTTTTTTGCCGCTGCTTGCCGACCGGCGGGCAGCAATCCTCTCTTTCTGATGATTGTTCCCACAACAGATGCGTTAGCGGGCGTTGAGTCCGCAGGGATATCATCATGCACATGATTTTACACGCCCTTTTTCCTCCGCCTCGATGCGCACGCTGAACGTCAGCGTGCTGAAAATCTTCCTGTTTGCCTGATGCGGGCAAGGCCGCGTTTGCTGGCTTTTTCCCACAGGTTAACGCGGAAATAACATTAATATTCTTTATCCGTTAATTAAATAATGGACGATGCACGCCGTTCTCATTTTCGTTAAGTCCGCCGACTTATTCCGAAATAAGAGTGAGGCGCCGCTGACATGCATTATTGATTGTCTTGCGTGTGCGCTGCACGCAGGAATATCTACTGCCGTAAAAAATAAAAGAGGAGTGTCATCATGACTGACATGAAACTCAGCCAGGATAAAAAAGCCTGGCAAACGCTGCGCCAGCCGCAGGGGAAAACTGCGCGCTATGTGATTGAGGCTGAGGCAGGGTGCACGCCGGACGCCACGCTGGCGCGTTTGCGCAGCGACGCGCAGGGGCTGACCGACCAGGAGGCCGCGGCCCGCCTGCTGGCCTGTGGTCCGAATGAAGTCGCACACGATAACGCGCCGCCCGCGCTGATTCAGCTGCTGCAGGCGTTTAATAATCCGTTTATTTTTGTGCTGATGGCGCTGGCGCTGGTGAGTTTTATCACCGACTACTGGATGCCGCTGCGCCGCGGCCAGGAGACCGATCTGACCGGTGTCATCATCATTATGACGATGGTAACGCTCAGCGGTTTGCTGCGCTTCTGGCAGGAGTTTCGCACCAACAAAGCCGCGCAGGCGCTGAAGTCCATGGTGCGCACCACCGCCACGGTGCTGCGCCGCACCGCCCCGCACGGCGTGCCGCAGAAAGCGGAAGTGGACATCCGCACGCTGGTGCCAGGGGATATCATCTGGCTCTCTGCCGGGGATTTGGTGCCTGCCGACGTGCGCCTGCTCGACTCGCGCGACCTGTTTATCAGCCAGGCGATCCTTACCGGCGAGTCGCTACCCGTGGAAAAATATGACGTCACCGGTCACGTGGCCAGCAAAGGGGCGCATGGCCAGGATGCGGGCGCGTCTCTGCTGGAGCTGGGGAGCATCTGTCTGATGGGCACCAATGTCTCCAGCGGCAGCGCCAAAGCGGTGGTGGTCGCCACCGGCAGCGACACCTATTTTGGCAGCCTGGCGACGTCCATCGTGGGCGATCGCCCGCAAACCGCCTTCGATCGCGGCGTCAACAGCGTTAGCTGGCTGCTGATCCGCTTTATGCTGGTGATGGTGCCGGTGGTGCTGCTGATTAACGGCTTCACCAAAGGCGACTGGCTGGATGCCACGCTGTTTGCGCTGGCGGTGGCGGTCGGCCTGACGCCAGAGATGCTGCCGATGATTGTCAGCTCTAACCTCGCCAAAGGCGCTATCGCCATGTCGCGCCGCAAAGTGATTGTGAAACGACTCAACGCGATTCAGAACCTCGGCGCCATGGATGTGCTGTGCACGGACAAAACCGGCACGCTGACGCAGGACAACATCATCCTCGAACACCATCTTGACTGCGCCGGGGAGGAGAATGCACGCGTGCTGATGCTGAGCTGGCTCAACAGCCACTATCAGAGCGGCACGCCAAACCTGATGGATCGCGCCATCCTGCGCTACGGCGAAGATCGCGTCAGCGCTGCGGTGGGCGACAGCTATCAAAAAGTGGACGAGCTGCCGTTTGATTTTGTGCGCCGTCGCGTGTCGGTGGTGGTGCGCGATCGCCGCCTGAACCAGCAGATGCTGATCTGTAAAGGCGCGGTCGAAGAGATGCTCAGCATCGCCTGCGGCGAGCGCATCGGCAAAGCGATCCAACCGCTGACGGCGGCGCGGCGTGATGAGCTGCTTGCGCTGGCGCACACGTATAACGATCAAGGGTTCCGCGTGCTGCTGGTGGCTACCCGCGTGCTGGAGGCGCCAGGATTAGCGCAGGCGCTGAGCGTGGCGGATGAGCAGGAACTGATCGTGGAAGGGCTGCTGACGTTTCTCGATCCGCCCAAAGAGAGCGCGGCGAAAGCCATTGCGGCATTGCGCGAGAATGGCGTGCGCGTGAAAGTGCTGACCGGCGATAATCCGGTGGTCACCGCGCGCATCTGCCAGCAGGTGGGCATCGACAGCCGCGACATTCTGACCGGCGATCGCATTGCGGCGATGAGCGACGCGCAGTTGGCCGACGCCAGCGTGCAGTGTGCGGTGTTTGCCAAGCTCACGCCGCTGCAGAAATCGCGTATTCTGCGTGCGCTGCAGCAGCAGGGACACACCGTGGGCTTCCTCGGCGACGGCATTAACGACGCGCCCGCGCTGCGCGATGCCGATGTGGGCATCTCGGTGGACAGCGCCGCCGATATTGCCAAAGAGTCATCGGACATCATTTTGCTGGAGAAAGACCTGATGGTGCTGGAAGAAGGGGTGATCGCCGGACGCGAGACCTTCGGCAATATCATCAAATACCTGAACATGACCGCCAGTTCGAACTTTGGCAACGTGTTCTCGGTGTTGGTGGCCAGCGCCTTTATTCCGTTTTTACCGATGCTGGCTATCCAGCTGCTGATCCAGAACCTGATGTACGACGTGTCGCAGCTGGCGCTGCCGTGGGACAAAATGGACCGTGAGTTCCTGCGCACGCCGCGTAAATGGGACGCGCGCAACATCAAACGCTTTATGCTGTGGATGGGCCCGACGTCGTCGCTGTTTGATATCACCACCTTTGTCCTGATGTGGTACGTGTTTGCCGCCAACAGCGCGACGATGCAGTCGCTGTTCCAGTCGGGCTGGTTCGTGGAAGGGCTGCTGTCGCAGACGCTGGTGGTGCATATGCTGCGCACGCAGAAAATTCCGTTTATCCAGAGCCGCGCCGCGCTGCCGGTGCTGCTGACCACCGCAGGCATCATGCTGGCCGGCCTGCTGCTGCCGTTCTCGCCGCTGGGCGGACTGGTGGGACTGGTGCCGCTGCCCTGGGCCTATTTCCCTTGGCTGGTGGCGACGCTGCTGGGATATTGTCTGGTGGCGCAGGGCATGAAAACGCTCTACATCAAACGCTTTGGTCAGTGGTTCTGATGCGCCGGGGCGGGATGGATAAGGCGGTGTGCCACCTGCTGATCATGGTCGTGGCGTTTGTCGTGCTAACGTTAGTGATTCGATAACCCTACGGGCAGGGCGATCCTGCCCGTTGCGATTGCATCCAACGGAGAGAAATCATGAGCCAACGTAAACACGCACTGGTGGTGGGCGCTTCAAAAGGCATTGGTCTGGCGGTGGTACAGCGCCTGGTGCAGGACGGCTGGACGGTGGTGGCGACCTACCGCAGCACCGCCGTCTCTTTTCAGCATCCGCAGCTGCGCTGGCTAAAACTCGACATCACCGACGCGGCAGAGCGGGCGGCGCTGATGACGCAACTGGGCGAGGCGATCTTTGGCGCAGTGCTGATCAACGCCGGCATCTACGGGCCGCAGGTGCAAGCGCTCGCGCAGGCAGACGACCGTGCGCTGACGGAACTGTTCCTCACCAACGCGATAGCGCCGGTGCGCATGGCCGAGGCGCTGCTGCCACGGGTGCAAGCGCAGCATGGCGTGGTGGGGATCACCACCTCACAGCTGGCGAGCCTGAGTGAAAACCCGCACGCCGAGATCCCACTGTATGCCGCCAGCAAGGCGGCGCTGAATATGCTAAGCCGGGCGCTGAGCACCACCCTCGACGAGACAAAAACGGCGCTGCTGTCGCTGCATCCCGGCTGGGTGCAAACCGATATGGGCGGGGAGAACGCGGCGATCGCGCCTGACGTCAGCGCCGCAGGGCTGGTTGCCCAGCTGCAGCGCTTTAGCGGCCAGGGCGGCCATCACTATGTGGATTACCGGGGCGAAACGCTTCGCTGGTAAGGCGTTATTCTTCATCCGGCGTGTAATACTGCACGCCGATCTCAATGCGCTCGCGGCCGCTTGCCACGCGGTGACGGTTGGTGTCGCGCAGCGAGTAGATGCAGCCGCAATATTCTTGCTGATAGAAGCGTTCGCGCTTGCTGATCTCAATCATGCGTGACGAGCCACCGCCTTTGCGCCAGTTAAACTCCCAGTAGAGCATATCCGGGTAGCGCGCGGCGGCGCGCACGCCGCAGTCGTTGATCTGCTGCATATTCTTCCAGCGGGAGATGCCAAGCGAGCTGGTGATCACCGGGAAGCCGTGCTCGTGCGCATAAAGGGCGGTACGCTCAAAGCGCATATCGAAACACATGGTGCAGCGCACGCCGCGCTCCGGTTCCCACTCCATGCCGCGCGCGCGTTCGAACCAGTTATCTTTGTCGTAATCGGCATCCACAAAAGGCACGCCAAACTGCTCGGCAAAGCGGATGTTCTCCTCTTTACGCAGCTCGTACTCTCTCAGTGGATGGATGTTCGGGTTGTAAAAGAAAATGGTGTAATCGATGCCGGAGGCCAGCATCGCCTCCATCACTTCGCCCGAACAGGGTGCGCAGCAGGAGTGCAGCAGCACTTTGTTGTGGCCGTTGGGCAGCGGCAGGGGTTGACGCGTGAAGGTGTCAGACATAGAGAAAGCCAGTTAATCAAGGGTTGAGCGAAGTGTAAAAAGATTTACCGCTGAGCGCAAAGTTTGTGGCGGAAAAAGGCGAAAGGCCGCGAGGGCGGCCTTTCTGATAACGCTATCGTCAACCTTACTCGGTGACTTTTTTCTTCACGTCGCTGGCACCCTCTTTGGTTTTGTTCCAGCCTTTGGTCGCGCCTTCTTTGGTGGCATCCCACCCTTTTTCGGTGCCTTCTTTGGTTTTGTTCCAGCCTTTCTGAGCGCCTTCGCTCACTTTGCTGGAGGTGCTGTCACGCTCGCCCTGGGCCGCGTGTTTGGCTTTCAGCTTCTGCTCTTCGCCCTGATGCTGGGCCTGATGCAGTTTCTCTTTCGCCGTGTTGGCACCCGCCTGCGCGTTCGCCACGGTATCGTCAGTTGCATGTGTAGTGGCGGCAAATGCCGAAGAAGCCAGCAGCAGGGCAGATACAGCAATAATTGTCTTTTTCATGAATATTCCCTCATTAATCGCTCAAGTGAGATATGAGCGTAGTTAACAATGGCACGCTCAGCCAGGATCCGCTCCAGGAATAAACTTAATTAGATTAATGGTTTTTGCCGCAGAAAGGTGGCGACTTTTCGCGCCAGGATCGGCTGGCGCGAAAAGCGTGCGGGGAAAGGTTACTCGTCGTCGCGCGCCTGGGCGGCGCGCTGGCGCGCATAGAAGTCGTCTTCGGCGGCGATGATTTCATCCAGCAGCGCGCCCATATCGACCTCGTGCGTTTCTTCCACCACTTGGCCGCTCAGCGGCGTTTCCGGGGTGAGTTTACCGTCTTCATACAGCGCCCAGATCTCTTTGCCGTAGCGCGTTTGCCGCAGCGACGGGGCGAACTGCGCGTAATACTCGGTGATGTTGGTGACGTCGCGCATGAACATCGCTTGCGCGTGGTTGTTGGCGGCGGCATCGACCGCCTGAGGCAGGTCAATGATCACCGGACCTTGCGCATCAAGCAGCACGTTAAATTCTGAGAGATCCCCGTGAACGAGACCGGCGCACAGCATGCGCACGATATTGCGCAGCATCAGGTGAAAGTGCGCCACCGCTGTCTCTTCCGACAGCGTAACGTCGCTCAGACGCGGCGCCACTGCGCCCTCGGCGTCGGTGATCAACTCCATGATCAGCACGCCATCCAGGCAGATAGAGGGCTGCGGCACGCGCACCCCGGCGTGCGCCAGGCGAAACAGCGCGTCCACTTCCGCGGTGTGCCACACCTCTTCCTGCTGTTTGCGGCCAAATTTCGAGCCTTTTTGCATGGCGCGCGCATCGCGTGAGTTGCGCACCTTGCGCCCCTCCTGATACTGCACGGCCTGGCGAAAGCTGCGCTGCGAAGCTTCTTTATAGACTTTGGCGCAGTGGATAGCGTCACCGCAGCGCACGGTGTATACGTCGGCTTCTTTACCGCTTTTCAGGCGCTGAAGCACGTCGTCTATCAGGCCGTCATCGATCAGTGGTTGGAGTCTGTTTGGCGTTTTCATCTCGGCTTTATACCGTATTTAAGCGCTTTTTCGAATGAAAAAAGCGCGCATTTCACGCGCAAGGCGAAGTTGACCCAAGGGTGCGTGGGATCGCGAAGCGCGCAGAGCGTGATGCCAGCCCGTGCCTATTGAACAAATTCGTCAGCATGGCGAGCAATCCAGGCGCCTCACGGTATAAACTAGGCGCAACGTTAGCACTAACGTGTTCATTTTGCTGGCGGTTCAGGGCAAGGCGCGCCTTATCGCCAGCGCCTGACGCATGTGGCTATGCTACAGTATCGTGGCGCTATTTTTCATGGTTTTTCAAAGGTACCGAATAATGACGACGAAACCGGGTGTGTTACTTGTTAACCTTGGAACACCAACCGAACCAACCCCGCAGGCCGTAAAAAAATTCCTGTCCAAGTTTTTGCACGATTACCGGGTCGTGGATCTCCCGCGCATCATTTGGTGCCCGATTCTGCACGGCGCAATCATTCCTCTGCGCGCCAAACGCGTGGCCAAAGCCTACGCCTCGATCTGGATGGACGAAGGCTCCCCGCTGATGGTTTACAGCGTGCGGCAGGCGCGCATGCTGGCGCAAGAGACCGGTTTGCCGGTGGCGCTTGGCATGAGCTACGGCGAACCCTCGATCGGCGGTGCGATCGACGAGCTGTTGGCGAAAGGCGTGGATCGCATCATCGTGATCCCGCTCTATCCACAGTTCTCTTCTTCTACGGTCTCTTCGGTGTGGGACAGCGTAAGCCGCCACCTGCAAACCATGAAAAATCGCTACACCCCAGCGATCAGCTTTATTAACGACTACGCCGATCATCCGGCGTATATCGAAGGGTTGTGCGCCTCGGTGGAAGCCTCGTTTGCGTCGAACGGCGTGCCGGATGCGCTGCTGGTTTCCTATCACGGTATTCCGGTGCGCTTCGAGAAAGAGGGCGATAACTACCGCGAGCGCTGTGAGTTAACCACTAAACTGCTGATTGAAGCGCTGAATATGCCGTCGGTGAAGATCATGATGACCTTCCAGTCACGCTTTGGCCGCGAGCCGTGGCTGACGCCGTTCACCGACGAAACCATTCAAGGCCTGCCCGCCCAGGGAATTAAGCGCCTGCAGGTGATCAGCCCCGGCTTCGCCGCCGACTGCCTGGAAACCCTCGAAGAACTGGACGAGCAGAACCGCGAATTCTTTATGCACGCGGGCGGAACCTCGTTCCACTATATTCCAGCGCTGAACGACACCCCTGCGCATATTGAACTGCTGCGGCAGCTGGCGGAAGGGGTGAGGTGAGGGGGTGTGATGTGATAGCCAATTAAAAGAAGGGTGAGTTGAGTCGTCTTGAATAATTGGCTGATGCAGTGCGCGCTGTACTGAGTTGAAACGCCTTCCTTAGAGATCTGGGGGGCGTTTTTTGTTTCTTTTGGATAGTGGGTTGTTTGTGAGGGTTTTTTGGCTGACGGAGTCTGAGCAAAACTCGCAATCACATGTATTTAGGTGTTTTTATCTAATTCAACTTTGTTCAGTATACCTAAATGTGTACCAATTATTAGATCTCATACCCCGGAGCGGCAGGGCAATGATAATGAATGCCCGGCGCTAAATCAAAAATGAAATGATTTTAAGGAAAAGTATTCACACTGTTCACTTTTGTTTTATATATATAAATTCAATTTGTTAGGTGGTGAAGAGTTTGATGCGGGATGTACACTAGTGTTCACTAAGGGTGATCACCTTAGCTCGAGCATCAAAAATGCCGGCTAAATCCGGCATAGGTGTTAAAAGGCACATGAGGTCAGCCCGCTGACCTCGTTGCGCTCATTGCAAAATTTATTAATAGTTAGAAGCTAAGCGCATCTCCTGAATCACAGTAAATGAGGGCTGTAATGTCATTATGCGTTGTCAAAGCCCATCAGACACCCAACCCGGGTTCAGTTCCGAGATGCACAGCCAACACGTGCACAATAGCTTTATCCCACCGGCAAGTCTTTGAGCCAGCAGGAGTGTAAACCGTTTTGATGTGATAAGGCTGGCCTTGGTCGGTTGGTATCAGACCTTCGTTTGTGCGTTCCTGCAATCCGGCTTCAATCATTATTTTATTTACTTCTTGCCCCGAAATATAACCAAAGTAACATCCAATATCGGATGCGGAAAAATACCTTTTATTTTCAAGCTGTGTTTTATAATCAGCCCTATATGAATAGTGATAATCATCATGACTATCTTCAATTGCCTTTTCTTCAACTTTCTTTATTTTCTCTAAGATGGCTAGAAGAATTTCACATTTACCCACGATATCGTAGTCTCTAATAAGCATTGCCATGGGTTTTATTTTTTCTACGAAATGTTCAGATGACCAAGATGAATAATAAGGGGGAGCGTTATCCTCAATGCTTTCTAAATTATCGCTTGACTCAGTTTCTGTGCTGCCACCCTCGCTGACGTAATGAGCGTGTTCCTTTTCATGGTAGGAGATGAGCTTTATAAGCTCTAAGTCTATCTGTTTTCTGTAATCTGTCATGATAATATTTCTTTGTTATTTTCCTGGCGTGAGCATTGATAGAAATGCTGCCTTAGTTATGTCCGCCTCCAGTAATTAAACTTTCCGGAAAAAAGCAGCGCAAAAAAACCTTTCCAAGCACGTCTAATGAGCTCTGCCTCGCAACTGCATGGCGACTGGTTGAAGATGGACAAACGGTGCTTATCTATTGTCCATTACGGAGAAGTGTGGAGCCGTTTGCTGAAATGATTGTTGATCTACACCAACGTGGGTTACTCCGTTCCTTGTTTGATGGGGATATAGCTGTTCTTGCCCAAGCTTTAGCTCTTGGAGAAGAATGGCTAGGCGCTCACAGCCCGATAATAGCATGTTTGCGCCTTGGAGTAGCTCTTCACCATGGCGTGACCTGCTCCCCGTTGATTAATACACCGCGATGTTAGTAATGTCTTCATAAGCCACATGAGGACATCCCCACGAAGAAGCGTTTTTCCGACGAACAGATCATCAGTATTCTTCGCGAAGCGGAAGCCGGAGTTTCTGCCCGTGAGCTCTGCCGCAAGCACGCCATTTCCGACGCCACCTTTTACACCTGGCGCAAGAAGTTTGGTGGCATGGAAGTTCCTGAGGTGAAGCGGCTTAAATCTCTTGAAGAGGAGAACGCCCGCCTCAAGAAGCTGCTTGCTGAAGCCATGCTGGATAAGGAGGCGCTTCAGGTGGCTCTGCGCCGAAAGCTCTGACGACAGACCAGAAGCGGGAAGCCGTGGAGGTCATGTGTGAGGCAACGGGTCTGTCGCAACGTCGTGCCTGCAGGCTTGCAGGTTTGTCTCTGTCGACCTGCCGCTATGAGGCTCAGCGCCCGGCGGCTGATGCGCATTTATCAGGGCGCATCACTGAGCTGGCACTGGAGCGCAGGCGTTTTGGCTACCGTCGCATCTGGCAGTTACTGCGCCGTGAAGGCCTTCATGTTAATCACAAGCGCGTGTACCGCCTTTATCATCTGAACGGGCTGAGCGTAAAACGCAGACGACTTCGTAAAGGGCTGGCAACAGAACGTCTGCCGCTGCTCCGCCCGGCGGCGCCCAACCTGACCTGGTCGATGGATTTCGTCATGGACGCGCTGGCCACCGGTCGCAGGATCAAGTGCCTGACCTGTGTGGACGACTTCACGAAGGAGTGTCTGACAATTACCATCGCATTCGGGATTTCAGGCGTTCAGGTCACGCGTATTCTGGACAGCATTGCACTATTTCGGGGCTATCCGGCGACGATAAGAACTGACCAGGGGCCGGAGTTCACCTGCCGTGCACTGGATCAATGGGCCTTTGAGCATGGCGTGGAGCTGCGTCTTATCCAGCCCGGCAAGCCGACACAGAACGGATTTATTGAGAGTTTTAACGGACGCTTTCGCGATGAATGTCTGAATGAACACTGGTTCAGCGATATCGTTTACGCCAGGAAAATCATTAATGACTGGCGGCAGGATTATAACGAGTGTCGTCCACATTCAGCACTGAATTATCAGACGCCATCAGAGTTTGCAGCACGGTGGCGAAATGGAGAATGTGAAGGTAAACAAACCGACATTACTAACTGAAGGTTGTATCTAATACTGGGGGCAGGTCAAAGCGGCTGGGGAAACAGCCAGCGAGAGTTCATCAGAAAGCTGGGCTGAAACTGACCTGAATGCTTATATGCAGGATGCGGGTCGACAAAATGCCGCTTTATTTTGCGAGGCGCTTTATGATGGCCTGATGGACATCCAGAATATGTCAGAGAATAACGTAATTCCACCTTGGAATTACGTCAATCAATTTCTTTCTCCTTGTGGATTCAGTATCTCCCCACCAGAGCTGGTTTTAGCTAAAAACTATAAACCTATTCCCGTACCTTCGAGTATTCCTACGTTAACGATGCAGGCTAACGAATTGATCCAACGCTCATTGAGCGACTCTGAAACGCATTTGATCGCCGGAAGAAATCGCGCAGCCGTTCAGAAAATCCTATGGTTACTAGAGACCATCTCAACGGCTTTTAGAGGCATGGTGATTGATGAAAAAAACATCACGGGAAAATATTTCTCAAAAATCATCGGTGATTTGAGAAGGATGCACAACAATTCCATCCTGGATAAAGTGTTCCACTGGTTAGAAAATATTTATGGATATCTTTCGGCTCCCGACGGCGGTGGCATTCGACATGGTGCTGCCCTAAATCAGCATATAGAGCTGTCTTCAGGAGAAGCAAGATTGTTTTGCGACCTTTCTCGTAGCTATATCACCTACCTGATACATGAACATGCCCGGTTGAGTGGCGGAAAGATCTAACGATGACTTCTGTTAAAAGAGCAAAAATGATTTAAGCTTTATGTTTTTTTGTGTCAAAAAAGTCATTTCACAATTCTCCCTGCTGGGTAAAAAATTTAAAATATCATATGAGAAAATACACATGGTTGATTATGATTTTCGAGCCTTAAACGATAAAGAATTTGAAGCACTTACTATTGAATTACTGAGGGGGCGGGAGAGTGCCAATATCGAAAGATTTACCTCGGGAAGAGACGGAGGGATAGATGGTCGGTTCTATCATTTTGGAAATGTGGTCATTCAGGCTAAACATTTTGCCAGAACTGGTTACAAAGGACTTCTGAGCAAGTTAAAGAGTGAAGAGGTGACCAAGGTAAGAAATATAAATCCCAGTCGTTATATTCTGGTAACAAGTGTAGGGCTCACGCCGGGTAACAAGGATGAAATAAAACTTATTTTCCATCCTTACATTATCAATACCTCTGATATAATCGGTCGGGACGAAGTCAACGATTTGTTAAAAATGAACCCTGACGTTGAGGTCAATAACTTTAAACTTTGGCTATCAAGTTCAAATGTACTGATTACTTTAATCAATAATGGGAATCTGCAAAAACGAGATTTTTTAATAAGAGATGCAGTTAAAGAATCCAGCAAATTTGTTCAAACATCCCAATTAATTGAAGCAGTAAAGGTTTTAGATGACAACCGCCTTGCGATCATCACGGGTTTACCTGGTGTCGGGAAAACAACATTAGCGAAACAGCTTATGCTGATGTACCGTAAAAACGGTTATGATGTTTACCATATCGACGGTTCCATTTCCGAAGTTGAATCGATGTATTTAAAGTCTAAAAAACATTTTTTTATTTTGATGACTTTCTTGGATCAAACTATCTTGAGATATTTTCAGGGAATACAGACTCTAAAATAGTTAATTTCATGAAAAGGATTATTGCTGATAAAAGGAAGGGAATGGTTTTAACAACAAGAACAAATATTTTAAATAAATCAAAAAGCTTAAGTGATGTTTTTAATCATGAGAAAATCGATAAAAAGGAATATGAGATAAACGTTTCTCAACTTACAGATTTAGAAAAAACAAGTATGTTATACAACCATATCTGGCACGGTCTTGGATCGGATGAGTTGTCAGATATATTTTTTGAAAATAAAAATTATTGGAGAGTCATCAAACATAAGAATTTCAACCCGCGCCTGATTTCCTATATCACGGACAAAGATAGACTTAGCGGGATTCGAAAGAACACTTACTGGGACTACATACAAAATGCTCTCGACAATCCCGAAGTCATATGGGATCATTGTTTTAATAATCAGACGCCTGACGAAGTTTTAGATTTGGTTTGTTTAATCGTTTTTAGTGGAAACAATATCTATGAAGGCGATTGTGAATCCGCTCTAAAGCGTGTTTTTAAAATAAAATATCCAAATCAGTTTCTTAGCAAAGTAAACAAGATAGGTTCTTACATTCGGGAGTCTCTAAAATCGACTGTTACCAGGACATTAGTGCTTCATAAATCTAAACGCTACCCTATATTGTCACCTTTCAATCCCTCAGTTTCAGATTATATAATTAATCGTTTTTCTAAAGACGAAGATACGCTATTTTTATATTTTGATGCGCTAAGGACAACTTCTTCTTTAAATTCATTATTTGCTTTAAGGAAAAACAGAACAATATCAAGTGAAATTTTTTCATTTGTCTTTGAGCCAATTTTGAACAGATTAAAAGGAGGCTCGCTCGATGGATACTCGGTGCGCTTGTATGCTTTAGTTATTAATTCAGATACGCATGAGAGGCAGAAACTCAGCATCGTAGACCATCATGCTTTTTTAAATATAAATGAAAATGTTTTGACTTATGATCAAGAAGTTGGTGAATGTTTATACTGGCTAGCCTTGAAGAGAAGAGAGTTGTTCTCTGAAAGTTTTGTGAAGAGTATTATTAATTATGCTCTTCGAACAAATCGGAACTCTACATTATCACATGAAGATTGTGTGCCCTTAGCACAGTTAATAAATTTATTTCCAGAAGTGAAGGGTGACGAAGAGACAGCACTAATTATTAATGCCATTAAGACTTACTGGGAAACAAATATTGAAGACTATATTTTAAACTCCCGTCGAATTCAGGATATTCACGATAATCTGCCGAATACCGGCGATATTGCCTTTGATATAATTAAAGATATGGTAAAAGAGTATGATCTTCCATTTGTGGGTGATGATCTGGAAAGTATCTTTGATAATGTCCGAATTGATTGCTTGTATCCTGATGATGATTATTTATCGGATAGAAGTGGAAGGGTGAGTGATTATGCGAAAAATATTGGTAGAGACAGTATCAGAGACATAGACGATTTATTTTCACGTTAGTGGAAGTGATTCATATTTAGAAAGGAAAGTGTTAAAAAATAAAGAGTGCAGGTTAGGATTGTCCCAAGTATACATTTCAGTCTCTTGGTGACTGAATATTTTCGCATGATAAGTTTTAACTATACCATTTGCTAGGGCACTTGTTTGAATTCCCAATACGGTTAACTTACAAACCTGCCTTGAAATACTCTCCGGGTGACCCTTTACTGTTTCTCCTGAGGGCGTTCAAGAGCAATTTTCAGAAACTGTTGTAGCCTGAAAGTTGTCAAGCGCACCGCCAGTAAGGTACTGGTTTTTTTGTGTTAATTAAATATTGCTCTTTTTAAAAGGCTAATGCACTATCGGATGATTCTTAATGCCACTGAGTGTGGTATCAATGTGCAGGGAAGCGCATCTAGTTTCGCTTCCTTTATCACCATGAATGAAAAAGGGCAGAAGCAATGGACGTGAAGGCCGATATCATCACGTGGTTGTTAAAGCAGCAGGATTGGTTTCAGGATCTCGCTGAAAGACTTATTGAACAGGGGGGCCTGACAGCTGATGATCTTCAGCAAGTTGTTACCTTGCTCAAAACACCTAAGGGACAGGAAAAAACGACACACCGGACTTTTCCCGGTCTGGCATCTCCAGAGCAAGGAGCTGGAACGTTGAGGTTAAGACGGATCGAAGCGGTGAAGGGAATTGAGAACCTCGCACCCCGTTTACCACTCGATTTCGACAGAGGGAATCTGACGGTCATTTACGGCCATAACGGGTCCGGTAAATCCAGTTATACGCGTGTGCTTAAACGTATTTCAGGTAAGCCCAGAGCTGCTCAACTTAAATCTAATGTCTTTCATCCCTTACCTCCTGAGCGAAGTTGCCATCTCAAGTGGGAGTCGAATGGCGCTGATGCTGAAGCATACTGGTCTCCAGACAGTTCTCCGATCGATGCGCTCAAAGGCATCGATATTTTCGATACCGATGAAGCTCAGCACTACCTAACTCAAGAAAGTGCCGCCACTTACATACCGGGAGTGGTGGGGCTCTTTGAAAAACTTGCGCAGTACCTGAAACTGGTGCGTGACAGACTAAGTGAAGAAAAGTCTCAGCTTATCAGCAAACTTCCCGTACTGCCCGCCGTTTATCAGCGATGCAGTATCGCCGCCACTTATGGTGCCCTCGATACATCAACTTCGGAAACTATCGCGGTGATGACGAGCTGGTCTGAGGCAGATGAACAGGCTCTTAGAGCCCTGAATGAGCGTCTGAGCGTTCAGGATCCTGCTGAGAGTGCCCGTAGCAAGCTTGCAGTTAAATCATCTGTTGATCAGCTAATCTCTAAGCTTGAGCAGACGGCAAGAGCTTTTGGCCAGACAAGTATCGACGGTCTAAGGGCGTTACGTGCTGATGCCGCTGCCAAGCGGCGTGTAGCGCTTGACAGTGAGCGAGTAAAAAAAGGCTTACTGGAGGGGATAGGCTCGCCTGTATGGCGGGCTATGTGGGAAGCAGCTCGCGAATACTCCAGTCTGCCCTATCCGGATAAGGCTTATCCAGTAACTGATGAAGCCCGCTGTATATTATGCCACCAAGAGTTATCTGTAGAAGCTCAGCAGCGTCTGAACGACCTCGAAGCTTTCGTGCAATCCCGTCTTGAGGTCGATGCGGTCTCAGCTGAGCGTCTGTATAGTCAGGCAATAGGCGAGATCAATACCCCTCCCTCAACGGCCGAAATTGCTACCCTTTGCGCAGGGGCTGCGATTCAGGAAGAATGGAATCATTACTTGACGGGAATTTGGAATGCTGCCTCCCGCTGCTTACACATTCTTACCGAACATGAGGTCACCGAGCCTGCAGCGCCATTGCCTGATTTGACCGATGCAGTAACGAAATTAAGTACCTACCGCGACCGGCTTCTTGGAGAAGCCGATCAGTTTAAGAAAGACGCAGTAGGATTCGACAGGGCTAAAGCCTTGCAGGATAAAAACGAAGCTGAAGCTCGCAAGTGGTTATCTGGACAGGCCGAGGCGATCAGGGCTGAAGTTAAGCGCTTAAGAACAATAAGTGATTTTGATACATGGATATCTCTTGCTGCTTCCCGTGCGTTATCGACTAAATCTGCTGATATTACTCAGAAAGTTGTCACCGAAGCCTATGCTGCAAGATTCAACCGCGAGCTGAAAGTTCTTGGCGCTCCTGGCTTGCAGGTCGAGCTCGTTAAAATCAGGACAGAAAACGCGAGGGTTTTGCATCAGCTGCAGCTTAAAGGGGCGCAGCGGGATAAGTTGCACAATGTTCTTAGTGAAGGGGAACGCAGGGTAATCTCATTGGCTGCTTTTCTAGCCGATGTCAGCGACCGGCCCGGATCTGCTCCCTTCATTTTTGATGACCCTATTTCATCGCTGGACCACGAATTTGAGTGGCACGTTGCTAAGCGCCTCGTTGAACTAGCTAAATCGCGTCAAGTGATTATATTAACCCACAGACTTTCTCTGTATGGCGTAATTGAAGATTTGGCAAAGAAGGAGGGAGACCAGTGGAAAAAACAGCACCATAAATCGATATGCATCGAATCATTTGATGGCGCTGCTGGTCATCCTGCCGATCAGGAGGTCTGGAATGCAAACACCAAATCGGCTAATAATATCCTTCTGGTCAGGTTGGAGGTAGCTTACAAAGCTGGGCAAGAACATGGTGCCATGGCTTATCGTGGGTTGGCTCAGGGCATTTGCAGTGATTTTCGTAAACTCATTGAACGCTCTGTCGAGGAGGACTTGTTTAATGGGGTCGTTATACGTCATCGAAGAGGGATCCAGACTGACGGAAGGCTTCCATATGTGCAGGATATAACGCCAGATGACTGTAAACTGATTGAGGGTCTTATGACTAAATACAGTTGTTATGAACACAGCCAATCGACGGAGATGCCAGCTTTTATACCCGAGTATAGGGAGTTAAAGGAAGATATCAGCACGTTAAAAGACTGGCGTGATAATCTCAAAACAAGACGGGCCTCGACGAAGTAATTTGACTAACTTTATCTGGTGAGAGCATGCAATTTTCAGAAACTAATAGATTTACTTATATTATAGGTAACAATGGCTCAGGAAAGAGTCGAGCACTAGAAGAAAATGCAGAACGATTTTCAGAAAGTCGGGATGTTGTAGTAATCGCATCTGGTGTATCAGATAAATTCAAATTTAGAACTCAAGTTAAGAAAACGGCCAATGGTTCATATCGTTATTTAGGAAATAGAACCGTCGGTAATGGTACTCATAACGGTACTTTAGCAGCAAATGCAGTATTGCTTTATCTTTCTATACTAGACACCGATTTATGCCCTGCATTAATGATGTTCCTAGAAGAAATAGGGTTTGAAGGAAAGTTTGGTATTAGTTACAGAAAAACAAAATTTTCAAAATCGCAGCCATTTGACACGCAAGAATTAACAAGTGATTTTGCAGCTTTAAATAAAGATATGCTTGCAATTAAAGAACGTCCTTTTGAAGCTGTTTTTTACAAAAATGATACTCCATATTCCTTTTCCGATTTGAGTTCCGGTGAACAGTACATCATTACCACCGCGTTAAAAATAGTCACATCTATTAATGAGAATCTATGTTATTTCATCGACGAGCCAGAAGTAAGCTTGCACGTTGAGTGGCAAGTTAAGTGGCCAGAACTTTTTCATCCATTGTTGTCTTTAAAAGGTAATGTCAATTGTTATATCGCCACTCATTCACCGGTAATAATTTCAAGTGCGTTACAAATGGGCGCCGATTGTTATAATCTATCTCATGGAGAGTTATTTAAAATAATAGATGATGAATTCAACGTTGAGCGAATTTTATATAAAAACTTCAATACACTGCCTCCTGATAATAAATATATATTTGAAGAACTTGCTGCTATCGTAACAAAAACTATTGACAATTTAACTGCCGGGAACATTACAAGGGGGAATTATAACAGAGCGGAGCAATCTACGCTTGCATCCGTTGAGGAATTCAAAACAAAGCTAAAACTTGCATCTCATACAGAAAAGGACAGTGATGATATTAAGCGAACGCTTGAAGATTTCGATATGGCTATCAACGACTTGATTGCAATGTCTAAACATTCTGTGGTGACTACTAACCTTCAGGGAGAGACTGAGTGAAGCTTCTGAGAGAAATCCGCAAATCATATTTGCAAAAAAGAAAAATTAAAGAAGCAACGAATAAAGCTATCGATTACTATAATAAATCGCGTAATGGAACGACTAAATTATGGGCGAGTTTATACAATGATGGTCCCGTTGGAAAACGAGTCTACAACGCCATTACTGATTATGTACATGGACTTTCAGAACGTTGTGGTTATTGTCAAGATAGAATCTTTCACAATAGCAATTCGAATATTGATCATATATTACCGAGCTCAATCTATCCACAATTCACATTTGTTGAAGAGAATCTAGTTCGTGTATGTATGACATGCAATATGATTAAATCTGCACACGACTATTATGTCCTATCTGTACTAACTGGAAATGGATATCGGCAACACACTAGCACATGGGTATGTTATCATCCACGCCATCACATTTTTTCTCAACACATTGACCGACTGGTTGTGCAGACTAATCACCTGCACTTTCGTGCTTATATAGGTAAAACCTCGCAAGGGAAAAAACTTTGCAGTACTCTATTGCAGAAAGTTAGCGAATTTGAGGTAAGATCAACAGCAAATCCAGTCGTCGCTCAGGCAGCACAAAAACTTAGTCAATTCATACAATCAAAAGGTAGTATGCCAACAGACGCTGTCAACAAATTGCTACAATCGCTAGTGACAAAAACTTAATTTTAAAGCACGGCAACTGAATTGTTGTCGCTTTAATAATGAACTTTGGCTCTATTATGAGCAATTCATTATCCGAACCCTCGTCATTACTAGAATATCATGATGACTGTTTTGAATGAGACGATTAAGAATGTGCTCATGCATCTTTGTATTCTACTGTTCAGGGTATTTAGTTATTTAATTTTAATTTCTCAGTAGGGGATAAACGGAGTTTTTCTTTTTTGAAGTGGCGCATTTGTTATTTTTTATCTGATTGATTAATCCAAGTTTATCGTCGTAATAATTTTGATGTATTTCTTTTGAGTAATCACCGGAACTCCTTAACACAAACGGTGTTTCTGTTAATTATAAGTGGAATTTCCTGCTCTGCAATTGTTAAACACTTGAAATGATAGATTTATCTGATGGGTATATTATACCACCAAAGCCAGTCGGTATTGCTATTTAAAAAACTTCAAACAAATCATCACCAAATACTGCCCCTTAATATTATGAAAGGTTTGACTGAATTTATATTTTGAAACGTAGTTGTCTCATCGTAAATTAATCCTGTAACGTAAATATATTTTATCTTTATATTTTTACGGGAACTATGATACAGCATTAGTAGAATTGAACTTAAAGTGCATGGGGTTGGTGTTGGCTGAAGTTAGTGCAGCAATAAGTTGGAGAAGAACAACTTATTGCTGCACGTGTCGGACATTACCAGAAAGCATAGTGTTCGTTATGAGCGAAAAGTGGACGTTGCTTTAGCATCTACGAGGATTCATCCTTAAAAGTAATGTGTCGCTATTCTGAATAGCTCTATTTTAGATTATTATTTCTCCTAATTCTTCCCGATGATATTTTTACAAACTTGTAAAGTTGAATTCCTGTAATCAAAACGGATCATCACCTTTTATCCATTTATTAATGTTTTTATAAAATAATGTATCAAATGTCGGAAATTCAAAGTCGATTCCTAATTTGATCAGGCGCCTTTTTGAATTTTTTGATTCTCGATTGCTTAGGTATATATCCTTCATTCTTAGACACCGTTCTACGTGTTCAGGGGTTTTGAGCCTTTCACCAATGCTATTTATAGCTAACCTAGGATCAGGGAAAACTGGGAGTAACACTCTTTTTTTAATGATTTTTATCTCGACTGAGCGAAGGATTTCCCTAACGGCAGGATCTAATCTTATTGAGAGTACATTCACCTCTAGTTGATCTAAGTAATCATCAATAACAGGTTTTGCTTTATATGCAAAATAATCCAAAACAAGTTCATGTAAATGTGAGGCAGTATCTATCCATTCAACAACAATTGAATTTAACTCGATAGGAAGAGGAGATTCAATCTCTCCTTTTATTTTCCTTTTTGTTTTGCTGTCCTTACCAAGTTCTTGTTTGTTTATAAATATATAGCTCATTCCTTCAAAGTCAGAGAAAATGTCCATTGGTATTGTATTAGTGTGTTGGCAGTAATTTCTCAACACCTCGAACATCCGATAATTAAAATCATTGTCATAGTGATAGGCAGCAAGGGTCTTAAATCGTCGAAACATTTTCGGATCTGTTTCTTGATGTTCCCTTTTTAATATGTCTATAAAAAACTTATGGGAGTTTAGAAGGTTTAATAAAGAGTTTTGCACTCTAATTTTTTTATCTAAAATAGCACGCTTATCGGTATTAAAAGTTAAATCTTGTAAATCGGATAAGTCATCAATGAGCTTTTTATGGTTTTGATGTATTGAGATTAACAATGAGTGGAAAAATAAATAACTTATAACGTATGTGTATTTTTTATTTGACTCAAGAATTTTTATATTACATGCTAAATTAATTTCAGGGTTCATTCAATAAACTCCTTGCTTTAAATGGAGCTGGAGCAATAAATATCAGCTCGTATTGTTTGGGTTGAAAAATTTTCATAATTATCTAACAGGTAATAATACATTGATAAGCCTGATGTACTCAAGGCTTCTGAGAAAGATATTTACATTGAAAATTTATATCCTAATATCTCACGCAAGGAGGTAATTAAAATATTATCCCAAGTAACATAGTTGTAACCAAGATTAAGCCAGAGTTCGCAATGAGCGCAAGTAGAAAGTTAGACTTCTATACGGATTTTTATGGTTCATGTAAATACAAGACTTGCAAATGCGATTGCAAAAAAAATGAGTGCATATTTTATTTTTAATCTGCCGAATTTCCCTGAAGAATAGAAAAGCATTGCCGGTACCTTTAGGTAAGAAAATCACGAGGAAAAGAAATGTTAATAAATATGGCTAAATTATAGCGAAAAATTGCAATCTTGTTAGTCGAGGCCGGTTAGAGTGCTCGCTGGTAATACTCTGCATTCACGTGAATGCTCAACTGGCCCTCTTCATGAGTTCATTACTGAAAGGTTAGCTTACAAAGCCAATCCCTCGCTCTCATTACTGGAAGATGCCCAAAAACTGCCTAACTATATATATTGCATATAATCACCTGAGTGGGGAATCTCTGAGCTTTGGTGATTGGCATAGAATGGTGACTGCACCGTTAAGAACATATATTGATGCTATTAATGTACGCTGTTGTCAATTAGCGGCTGATGAGTCTACATCGTGCCCAAATATTGGGCGCGATGTAATTAGGCCATAGCAATTAGTTTGATGCTTTTATATCCGCTTTCAATAACACTTCCTTGATCTGCCGCTGTAACGAAATTTGCCCACCACTGCATCATAGGACGACGTTGCTCGCGATAATCGCTTCGGTTGTATGCGCGACGAACCTCATTTTTATCGACATGGGCTAGAGCTGCTTCAATGACATCGGGTGGAAAGCCTTGTTCATTTAGCGCGGTACTGGCGATTGAACGCAACCCGTGTGATACCAGAACACCGCCGAACCCTGCTCTTTTGAGAGAAGCATTTACCGTTTGGCTATTCATTGGCTGAGTGGGCTTTAAACGGCTTGGAAAAATGAATTCCCGATTGCCACTTAACGGCTTCATCATTTCCAGAACAGCGATGGCTTCATCTGACAATGGCACCGTATGGTCACGGTTCATCTTCATGCGTGATGCAGGGATCTTCCATTTTCGCGCTCCCATGTCTACCTCTTCCCAACGGGCTTCAGCCGCTTCGGCAGGGCGGGTGATGGTCAGAAGCTGCCACATAAACAGGCATCGTGTTGAAAGGCTAATACTGGCCGTTCGCATCGTCTGCATTAACTGAGGCAACTGATCGGGACGAATGCTGGGCATGTTTTTCTTCTGCGGCTTCTCGCATGCCTTGCCAATATTGACACTAGGAACCGCATCAATCAGCCCCGTGTTTTGGGCATAGATCATGACCTCATTTATGCGCTGGCACAGGCGACGAACAGTCTCCAGCGCTCCTCTGGCCTGAACCGGTTGCACGGCCCGAACCAGTGTATGAGCTTTAATATCTGTAACGCTGACGTCACCAATTGCAGGAAAGACATCTCTTTCTAAAGATCGCCAAATGTCCTCTGCATAGTCCTCGGTCACACTGGCTTTCTTCACATTCCACCAACGTTCAGCCACGAGTTGGAAAGTATTAGTTTTGGCTTCAAGTGAACTGCGCAGTTGTTCTTGCTGATGTTCCTGGGGATCGATTTGTTTCGCCAGGAGTGAGCGAGACTCTGCCCGATAGCTTCGAGCTTCGGCAAGCGTAACTGCCGGGTAGGGGCCAATGCTCTTTTTTGCTCGCTTCTTGGTGACGGGGCGAATGTAGCGAAATTGCCAGATTTTACTCCCGCTGGATTTGATCAGTAGCTCAAGGCCATTGCCATCATAGAGCACATAGTCCGCTTCCTTGGGTTTGGCAGATTCGATTTCCTTAACGGAGAGAGGTTTGGTTTGTCTTGCCATTGCCGAGTTTCCATAGTTTTAGGCACCTCAAAAACAATAAAGCTTTATGAGGTGCCTAACAAGGTGCCTAAAAGGTTCGGATTTAATTAGTTGAGTTCAGACTTTGCGGGATAAGTTGAGGGCACAAAAAAGCCCGCAGGGCTTGCGCCGTGCGGGCTCTTAGGACTTCATCGGATGACTCTGGTAATCACCGATGGAGAATTTTGGTGGAGCTGG
>Ga0058692_1000076_pt1 | contig 75166 bp, 78 predicted proteins | sample AgamicAtAmrz_FD_55216 | JGI IMG/M metagenome (GOLD analysis project Ga0058692, IMG submission 55216) | Agave microbial communities from Guanajuato, Mexico - At.Am.rz | ecosystem: Host-associated > Plants > Roots > Rhizosphere | place: Guanajato, Mexico | collected 2012-06-07 | reverse complement strand
TCAGGCAAATAGGCATGACCTTTCATAAATATAGAGAATGAAATCATCATCATGATATTCATTACAAAAAATAAAAACCAATCCCTTGTATTTTTAGGCGCAGAATGAATTGAGAAAAACCTATTAAACATATTAAAATCTTTCATCAAAGCTGGATTTGATTCATCTAATCTTTTTAAATAACTCTTAGCCTTATTGGTTGTTTTTAGTTTAAAGCGAATAAACCTCTTTCCAAGCAACCTGCACAGAGCATCTAATAGAATATTTTTAAATGAATTCAATCTGGAGTAATAAAAAAACCGAGCTATTGGTGCGACCCACATGTATGAGAAAGATGCACCAAAAATCATAAGAAGCCATGTATTCATCATGGTATCTTTATTAAAAAAATAATCCTTTTCTTCTATGAGACCAATTAAATAATTAATTTTATCGCTAACATATTCATTTAAAAGCAAATATATTCCGCCACCCATGATGATTTGCATCACAACTAAAAAGGTTACAGGGTAATAAACCTCCTTCCTTTCTAACCCGGCATAGTTTTCTAAATCTTGTTGAATTTTAGAAACGCGCTCATTACTAATTGAACTCAATGTTGAATTTTGAATTAAAATATAATTATAGCGCTCATGAAAACCCATAAACACCTCTTCTCAGTTAAACATTTTATGGATAGGATTTAATTTGATTGCTGCTTCAAGATGATCAGGCGAAAAATGGCTATAACGCATAGTCATTTGAATAGTTGAGTGTCCTAGTATTTGTTGCAACACCAGTATATTTCCACCATTCATCATAAAGTGACTTGAAAATGTATGCCTCAAAACATGGGTGCGTTGGCCTTCTGGCAATTTAATGTTCGCCCTTTCTATCGCAAACCCGAAAGCATCATAAGCATTGTCAAATAGTCGACCGCGACTTTTTAGAATTAATGCATGAAGCCCTTTCGATATTGGGATAGTGCGATTCTTTTTACTTTTAGTATTGGTATAGGTAATTCGAAATGGCATAACTTGAGATTGTCTCAACTGCTCGGCTTCACTCCAACGGGCGCCGGTTGCGAGGCAAATACGAACAATAATGCCAAGATCTTTATTTGATGATGCGTCACACTCATGGAGTAATCTTTTAATATCCTCCTCGTATAAGAATGACAGTTCGTTTTCACTCTCGCGAAAGAGTCGCACACCATCAAGTGGATTATCGCCTTTCCAACGTCCCAGCCTTTTTAGTTCATTAAACACTGCACGTAAGTAAGCGTGTTCACGGTTTACTGCGGCTTCTTTCGGTAGTTTCTTGATGCCATGCTTTGGATTAGCGGTGAAGTCTCCCGCCAGTCGCTGCTTACGATAGCCAGCAAACATTTCTTGGTTGAGTGTAAAAGCATCTGGATCACCCAAGTTATGACAGAGTGATTTCAATTTTTGCAGCCTTGCATCGCCATCGGTCAAAGACCTTCCGTGTAATTCATACCAATCATTAACTAACTCACTGAGGCGAACCGCACGGTCTTCCGCCTCAATCGTGTTTATGGTGGATTCGCTGCTTTTAGCGAGCTGCTCTCGCTCGTAACGTAAAGCCTCGCCGCGAGTTGCAAAGCTTTTGCGAATTCGCTTACTTCCTCTGCCAGCCGAGTAAAAATCACAAACCCACTTTACGCTTTCGGCTTTTCTCACAGACATACAGTTTCCTCAAAAAAACAAATGAGGACTTTTTACTGTATGTAAAAACAGTGGTCAATGTTTGATTTCTGGCTTTTAAACATGACCACATAATGAGCATCAAGCAGAATGTTGACGCCAATGTTCTTCGCTGATGATCTTCAAAGAGTGTCCCTTTTCACGGTACTCGATGGCTTTTTCTATTTTTCGGCCATAGCTTTGATAGCGCCAATCTCTTGAACTCAAAGTCCCTATAATCAGGTAGTCTAATTTTTGTGTGATGTCATCGATTACAATTCCGCCTGCCGCCTCAATTTCAGCGGCACATGAGGAGCGCGATCCGCAGAGAAACTTTCCTGTAAGACAAACCACAGAGCCTTTGATTTTTAACTCATCCACATGTTCAAGCGGTGAACGAATTGAAAGACCATCAACCGATCCAGTAGCTAAATCGCAGCCCGTAAAAGCTATCATGGCCTCTTTCAGTTCTTCTCTTTCATCAGGTGTTGCAACACCATCAGCCAAGATGTTCTCAATCAGAAGATAAAGATCTTTACCCGGGAAGTTTGTTTTTAACAAACCATTATTGGATAACCACCAACGAAGATAGCGGATCTCATCTTCTGTAAGCTCATGATTGGCTAACATGCCTTTACACAGACCTTCTAGAAGGTGTTTATCAGATTCGGTTGAATAGAAGTCAACGTCAGGGGTATCGAGAAGGTTTTGTTGAATATTTAGTAAGTCATCTTTGAATTGCTTCAATTCAGCTTCTTCGATGATGCCATCTTCTAAAATGGCTACAATTTTATCCCGAATAACTTGGACGCAATAATTTTCGCTGATTGCTTCTGCTTCCAATAACCAAGTATCAAGGTAAAGTAATTCTTTGGCATCAACCTGACCGTCACATGTCATACCCTCTATGATATTGACAAGATTTGCCAGTAACTTATCTCTGTTGCGTGTGTAGTTATAAACACTGAGTTTTCTATCCATAGCGCCCCCAATTAAATTTTATGTTTGATACTTCCTATAACCTTCGCGATTAATTTAACTTCATCAACAGGCCAATCCACACCTTCGATACGCCAGTGATTGCCCGGCGTTCTTTGCAACGTTTCGCATCGCACAACATCAGCGCGCTGAGTGATCCATATTCCATCGGTCGGTTTGGCAAAATCTTTATCGACCAAATAAAACGTGCTGACTTCCGGCACCTGAATGATTTCAACCTTCTTGTGACCTGACGGCAATAAAGAAGCCTGTATTGAAACCGGCTCCCGCAGCTGCAGATACCCAGAATCGATAGAACTAAATGGCAGGTTTTCAACTTTAGAGGACTGTTGTTCACTTTCGCGAACAGCAGCGATTGCTGGCTCACCTTTTCCCGTGGCAAGCCATTCAAGTGAAACTCCAGTATCTAAGGCGCATTGCACTACGGCTTCACCGGCAAAGTATTCACGGCGAATCCATGTACTGACCGTGCCATGACCGACACCAATCTTTTCGACTAATTCCCTCTGCGTGGAAAAACCGTAGGCTTTCAATAACCTATCAACTAAAGCTTGCCCGCCTGAAAATTCCATTCAACTTTTCCACCATGTGAACGTTGACTGATTCAAATTTGAAATATAGCGTAGTCAATATTGAATCAACGAACGCAATTACCCGCATTTACCTTAACGAACAAGGATGCATGATGAATTCTCCACTTTCAATTACCTTGAGCAGCCCTTATTTGTCGCTGCCGGAATTCGCAAAAGTGACCGGAATACCTTACGAAACCTGCCGCCTGATGGTGAAAGATGGTCGCCTACCAATCAGGTCAAAAGCTCGCAAGATGGAAAAAGTGCTCATCAACATGATCGCTTTAACGAAAGAAGCTGACTTTCAGTCACGTTAACATTCAATTTTGCCAATGATTGTGTTCGGCAGTGAGGAATTTGACTATGTTTGATTTCAAAGTCTCTACCCATAAGTTCTATGACGATGCCTGCCGCAAATTCGCGCTAACTCATAACATGGAAGACGTTGCGCAGCAAGCAGGCATGCGAGCGCAAACGCTGCGTAATAAGCTGAATCCCGATCAGCCTCATCAGCTCACCGTACAAGAAGTGTTAGTGCTTACCGATGTCACCGAAGATGCGACGCTCATTGATGGCTTACTTGCGCAAATCCAATGCTTGCCATGCGTCCCGGTCAACGAAGTTGCCAACGACAAACTGCCGCTGTATGTGATGAAAGCCACCGCTGAGGTTGGTCAGTTAGCGGCTGGGGCGATCTCCACTGAGCAATTGAGCGCTAGCTGCAAACGTAGCCTGCTGCAAAACGTTAACAGCGGTATTCGTTGTTTAACCCTCGCCGCACTAGCCGTTCAAGCACGCATACAGGCTAACCCTGCTTTGTCTTCAACTGTAGATGCGATCAGCGGCCTTGGCGCGTCATTTGGCGTGGTCTGAGGTGCAGTCATGATTTCATTTGCTGCACAGCTCAAAAAACGCAGCCCGTCGATGTCTTACGGGCATGGCTGGATTTTAGGTGACAACGGTAAGCGCTGGCATCCGGTTAAAGAGGTTTCAAGCGCACCACAAACTCAAGCAACACCCAAGAGAGGCAAATCATGGCTATCGAAGGCGATTCAATGCTTGTCGAACTGAGCGCCGGTCAACGTGTCGCGGCACTCAATCACGTAGCGTTGTTGCGCTCGCAATTTAAGGGCGCCGACAGTGAACAGGATTTATCCCGATTCTTCGACTCAATGCGTGATGTTAGAGACAGCAACTATCAGGACAATAAGCGCGCACTGAGCGCCATCTTTTTCCTGGCAAATATTGGCAAAGACCGACACAGCGCCGATTTTAGCGAATTAAGCATCGATGAAAAAACCGCCGTCATACGTGCAATGAACCAATTAAAAGCCGTCGTGAGTTTATTCCCTAAGCGAATGACGCTTTCTAACTAAATAACCCAAAGCAATTAACTGGCGTAAACCCGCCGGGATTCACTTTGCCTAAAACAGGAAATTACATGCAACGTAAATTATTGGAAGCCACACAAACTGAGTCGTACATCGAACTCGACATGATGCTCAATGACGCGCGAAAAGAGGAACGTCGCAACCGAGCAGAATTAATGACCTCACGCCTCAATGTGCTTGCCTGGAATATTCGCCGTGAGGAAATGTCATGTGTTGAGGCTGCTGAGTTGTTACAGCAAGAAGTTGAAAAACTGCAGACACAAATTGCGGAGGTGCACTAATGGCCGACTCAATGGATATTGTGCAGCAGCGCACCGAGGAAATGCTCGAACGTAATATCGCGCTCATCATTAACCGCCCCCCTGCGATTAGCGCTTCTTTCTGCGAAGACTGTGACGCCGCAATTCCAGAATTGCGTCGACGAGCCTATCTTGGCGTTACTCGCTGCGTTTCTTGTCAGGAGATTGAAGAGCAGCGCGGAAAACACCTGCAGGCTAAAGCCTGATAACAGAGAATTATGCTTACCCGTGGAATGCTCCACGGGAAGCCATTGCCAGTCCCTATCCTACTTATAAGGAACTGCGAAGCCGCGATCAGCTGATTGCGGCTTTGGCGCATGCTGAGCAGTTACTCGCCCAGCAGCCAACGCTGATTCAGCTCGATGTCAGGCGGCGCGTCGCCGAACTGGAAAAATCCCAGGGCATTGCCCGTGCCAATGCGTACTTAACAAAGACTTTTGTTGAGCGCACATTGCCACGCGTCGAATGTGTGAATGCAAAATATCGGCTCGACGAAATGAAGGCCGGCACATTTAATTTGCTGACAGAAAATGCCACTAAGGATATCGGTGCGGCGAGAGTGTGCGGCGCGTTATGGGAGTTAATGCGTCGTTTTAACCGATTGCCGGATATGGCTCGCGCCGATGTTGATTTGCTGGCTGGCGACATTGCCAACTTTGCCCTGGCTGAACTGGTGCAGGCGCATGCTCAATCTGACAACGAATCAGATTATAAATACACGCACCGCATTTACATGACAGCCTCAACCATCACTCGCGAGTTTAATCAGACACCGCCATTGTGGGAAAAAGTCACATCACGCCTATTCGATCCGGAAGAAGTCACCCCCGCGATCATGCGCATGCAAACCGAGAAATGGTGGAAAGGCCGTCTGCGTCGTATCGCGGCATCATGGCGTGAACATCTGCAAATCGCCCTCGCCAACGTCAGCAAAAAACATACGCCCTATGCCAGCAATATGACGGTGTCGGAATGGCGCGAGCAAAAGCGCCGCACGCGTGAGTTTCTTAAAGGACTTGAGCTGGAGAATGAGGAAACCGGCGAAAGGATCAGCTTAATCGACAAGTTTGATTCCAGCGTGTCGAATCCCGCCATTAAACGCTGCGAGTTGATGAATCGCATTCGCGGATTTGAAAATATCTGCAACGAGATGGGTTTTGTCGGCGAGTTTTACACGGTCACAGCCCCTTCTCGCTACCACGCCACTATCAAGACCGGTCAGCGCCGGTGCGCTGACGCGAGAAGCACACATACAGAGGGAAACCGATGCAAACCCGATACTCCGTGACTGGTCTGTTACTGCTTTGCCTGACGATGTTATCAGGCTGCACACCCGCCCCGCCTTCACCAGCGCCAGAGATTATCTGGATTGGCTGTCCGCGCGTGACAAGCTGCCCGGTACCGGGAAATAGCCTGAGAACGGCGGGCGATCTGGCAGCGGACAATCGCCAGCTTGAGGCGGCGCTCGCTTCCTGCGGGCTGCAGGTCGAAATCATTAAAGAGTGCCAGGAACAACACGATGCTGAAACCCCAACAACTCCGCAAGGCGCTGACCGACAGCGTGCCGCTGCTGCAGCGCAACCCTGACAGCCTGAATGTGTTCATCGACAGCGGGCGTATCGTGTCAACGCTCGCCACCTCGCTGTCGTTTGAGTATCAGTACAGGCTGAACATGGTGATCACTGACTATACCGGCGATATCGATCTGCTTATCGTGCCAATGCTGGAATGGCTGCGTGTCAATGAACCCGACATCATGGCGACCAAAGAAAAGCAGCAGACCGGTTTCACATTCAAGGCGGACGTCATCAGCGATACGGCCAGCGATATCAGTATTGATCTGCAACTGAGCGAGCGGGTGATCGTCAAGCGCGTGGGTGATGAACTGCACGTTAATCACGTTGGCGAAAATCCAATACCGGAGAACGATGCGCGCCCCGTGCAGCTCTATGCAGGCGGTGATCTGGTTAGCGAGTGGCGATTATGAGTGATCTACAACTGGTCAATGACCGACTGAATGCGTTGATTGCTAATCTTTCGCCGTCCTCGCGCAAAGAGATGGCGCGCAACATCGCGAAGAAGCTGCGCGCCAGCCAGCAGCAGAACATCAAACGCCAGCAGGCACCGGACAGCACACCCTTCAAGCCACGCAAGGCACAGCCTATACGCAGCAAAAAGGGCCGGGTTAAGCGCGAGATGTTCGCCAAGCTCCGAACCGCGAAATACATGAAAGTGCAGGCAACCTCAAATGAGGCAGTAATTGAGTTTACGGGACGCGTGCAGCGCATGGCGCGGGTGCATCATTACGGGTTGCGAGACAGACCATCGCGGGAGCGGAAAGAAGTGCGGTATGAGGCTCGACCATTATTAGGAGTAAATGATCAATTTAATGCATGCTTGGAAAATTATATTTATCAGTGCCTTGAGAAAGGATAAGATGACATTTTAATGTATCCATTTTCAAAGGACGTTCTAGTGAACAATAAAATTATTGAAGAAAATGAAATTAATGATTGGTTTGAATCAGAAGAAGATTCTGATGAGACGCTTTCTGATTCAAATCAGATATCTATTGAAGATAAGTTTGCTCAGTCACAACTAAGAGTTATTCGCACTTCAATGGATTTTACCTTACATCACCTTAAGCAGTCTTTAGAAGATAAAGAGTATATAAACGCTGCACCTAAATACCAACGCCGTCATCGCTGGGATATAAAAAAAAGGTCTCAACTTATTGAATCTTTCCTCATGAACATCCCTGTACCTCCTGTATTTTTATATGAAAACGATTACAATCAATATGAAATAATGGATGGCAGACAGCGAATAGACACCTTAAGGAGCTTCATGAACAATGAATTTGCTCTAAGAGGGCTTGAATTTTGGAAGGAGTTGGAAGGAAAGCGTCATCATGACTTGCCTCTTATCATTCAGAGAGGCTTAGCTAGAAGAACAATTAATGCTGTGGTTTTACTAGCGGAAACAATGAAAAATGGTGGCGATGATATGGATATAAGGAAAATCCTTTTCAAAAGATTAAATACTGGTGGTGTTCAGTTAAATCCTCAAGAGCTTAGAAACGCTCTCTATCCTGGAAAGTTCAATGAATTAGTTTCAAAGTTATCTCGGCATCCTACTTTTACTAACGCATGGGGAATTCCTGAACAACAAATTGATGAGGAAGAAACGCCTTCTGCAAAATTATTAAAAAATACTTTATTCAAGACAATGGCAGATTGCGAACTTATACTCAGATATTTTGCTATTAGAAGAATTGTCACTGAAGATCTCAAAGGCTCATTAAGAGGCATTTTGGATAGGACAGCAAAACAATATCAACATGCGACTGAGAAAGAGTTGGAAATTCATGAAATAGATTTCAAAAATACTATAGACGGACTATATGATATTTTTAAGTCCGAACTATTTATTATGCCTTCTACTGGAAAGCTAAGCCGCCCCCTATACGATGCATTTATGGTAGCTTACAGTTTAATTGACAAGACCAAACTTGGCGACCATAAAAAAATAGACCATATCATTAGTTCAGTTCAACCGGGAACAAAAGAGTATGATATTTTAATCGGAAAAGGCAACACTACAGAATCAATCAAAGAACGCATTGAATTAGCCACCAAAATTCTTCAGTCATAAGGTATAGCCATGTATACGACTTTAGATGATTTCCATGGTGATATAGCTAAGGCAAGACTTCTTTTGAGCATGACTGTTCTAATGAAAGATTTTTCAGGTATTGCAAATGCCGGAGAAAAATTAAACTCGCAGATTACACCAATAAATGATTCTGCGCGAGAAGATGGGGGTGGAGTGAGCGTTCAAGGTGAAGTTACAGACTCAACTGAACAAAATGATATTATAGATATCATAGAGAAAATAACTTCTCTTCATTCATGCGCAAGAAGCAATCACTCAAACCTAACAATTCTTAACGGCACCTTATTACTTTTCATTGCAGGAAGATTCGAATCATTCGTCAGAGAGACCTTTGAAGAGTTGTGTAAAAATATTGTTGAGATGGCTGATAAATTTTCACATTTACCTAAGGAAATGAAGGATAACTTGATTAAGTACACCTCCGATGTTATCGCCAACCCTCGGAAGTATGGGCATGGTGACAATGGGGTAAAAGCATTTGTACGAATTTTATCAAGTAACTTGTTAGATGATGTGAGTTTAATCGAGGTAAATCACCAATGCCTATCTGTAACTTATGAAAACATGCGCCCTGAAACTTTGTCAGAATTATTTAAACGAGTAGGCATAAAAAACATTTGGGAAAAGATATCTCAACAATCTCAAATCCAAGTTTATTTCGAAACGAGTGAAGCACAAAATGCTAGAAGCCAGTCTGAGAAATTTCTCAATGACATGATGGAGAGACGTAATCAAATAGCTCATCCATCGAGGAGCATTACATGGCCGGATGCTGACTACATCACAAGTGCTTTGGCATTTTTAGAAGCATTAAGCAGTGTTTTAATTAGCTCGTTAAATGCTCTGGAATATGAAGTTCAGTCAAAAGTAAACAATGCTCGAAATGGCTCACGAGCTTGAAGTCGTTGCTTGGAAGAGAAGCATGGAAATATTCTTGCTGGTAGATGAGTAAATACCACCCGTTTTGAACTCCAAGGTTGTTCATTCATGCTCTCAGTATGAATGAACAACTCTCCGAAATCCTGCGCCTGCTGCGCAACCTGATCCGCATCGGCACCGTGTCCGCCGTAAAACTGGACAGCGGGTTATGCCGCGTGGATACAGGAAATAACACAACTGGCTGGCTTCACTGGCTCTCCGCGCGTGCGGGTAAAACCCGTTCATGGAACGCGCCGTCAGTGGGTGAGCAGGTGCTCGTTTTATGCCTCGGCGGTGAACTCGATACCGGGTTTGTACTGCCGGAGATCTTCTCTGATGATAACCCCGCCCCATCCGCCTCCGCTAACGCCCTGCACTGGTCATTCCCTGACGGCGCCGTAATTGAGTACGAACCGGAAACCGGTGCGCTCAAAGCAACCGGCATTAAACCGCAACCATTGAGGCAGCGGTAAAAATCCTGCTGAGTACACCAGAGGTTGAATGTTCGGCGCACCTGAAAGCCAAAACGTTTGAGTTTTCAGAGGGCGGCAAGATGACCGGCAACGTCGAGCATAGCGGCGGGAAGTTCAATTCGAATGGCGTTGTTGTGGATGACCACGAGCACGGTGGCGTGCAGCGCGGCGGAAGCAGAACGGACGGGCCTGAATGAAGACAGCAAAATACCTCGGCATGAACCGAGAGACCGGCGAGGCGCTTAACGACCTCGACCACGTTCGCCAGTCAGTGCGCGACATTCTTTTAACGCCGCTCGGCTCCAGGGTGATGCGGCGCAAGTATGGCTCGCTGCTGTCGGCGCTGATTGACCAGCCGCAAAACGAATCGCTACGCCTGCAGATTATGTCCGCCTGCTATATGGCGATCCTGCAGTGGGAGCCGCGGGTAAAACTCACCGGCATCAATTTCGATTCTGATTTAAACGGCGGCATGGTGGTCGAGCTGACCGGCAACCGCACCGATACGACGCAGCCTTTTTCCTTAACCATTCCTGTGAGCTGAGAACATGGCAACTATCGACCTGAGCCAGCTACCTGCGCCCGACGTGGTGGAAACGCTGGACTATGAAATCCTGCTGGCCGAGCGCAAAGCCACGTTGATTTCTCTCTACCCGGAAGAAAAGCAGGCCGCAGTCGCCCGCACGCTGGCGCTTGAATCTGAACCCATCGTGAAACTGCTGCAGGAAAATGCCTATCGCGAAGTGATTCTGCGACAGCGCATCAACGAAGCGGCTAAGGCGGTTATGGTGGCTTACGCACTTGACGACGACCTCGACCAGCTCGGTGCGAATAACGGCGTTGAACGCCTGGCGGTGCAATAACAGCGGCGCTTGGTTTAATCACGTTGCCGGTCGTCGCTGTCGTGGCGGCCGTCGTGGCAGGTGCATTGATGATCCGTAAATATTGGGAACCTATCAGCGCATTTATGGCTGGCGTTGCTGACGGGTTTACTGCTGCGATGGGGCCGATAAGTGAATCGTTTGGCACGCTAATGCCGCCGTTTGAATGGCTGGGCGGCAAGGTCAAAGAGCTTTGGGAATGGTTTGGCAAGTTGCTGGATCCGGTTAAGTCCACGCAGTCGGAGCTGGCCTCTGCCGGTGAGATGGGTAAGAAGTTCGGGAACATGCTGGCGGAGGCTTTGAAGATACCGGGAGAAGCCCTTGATCAGTTGCGAGGTGGTATTGATTGGGTGCTGGAAAAACTCGGCATCATCGACACCAAATCTGATGGTCTGAAAAACAAAGTCCCCTCACCTGATCCGATAGCAACGGGCGGCGCTGGCGTAAATACGGACGGGTTGCAATACAGCCTGACAACGGGTGGTGCGCCCTATCGACCCGTGTCGGCACCGTCCGCAGGCGGCGGATTTACCGACCGCAGTAAGAACAGTTACCAGTATGAAATCAACATGCATGAAGGCATGAGCAAAGACGATGCGCTGGCACTTATGGCGCAGCATCAGGCGCGTGAGCAACGTAACCGACAGGCGCAGAATCGCAGCAAAATGAGCTGGGAGGATTAAGCGATGATGATGATCTACGGCATGATGCCGTTCATGCGACAGACGCTGCCTTATGGCGAGCTGCAACAGAACATCGATTACCGCTGGCCGACTAACAGCCGATTTGGTCAGCGCCCGGCGGCGCAGTTCATTGGGCCGGGTGACGAGAAAATTACGCTGTCGGGAGAACTTCGACCGGAGATTACTGGCGGCGCCATTTCTTTGATGACGATTCGGCTGTTAGCCGATCAAGGCATGGCATGGCCGCTAATTGGCGGCAGCGGCATGATTTATGGCATGTACGTTATCGAGAGCATTTCGAATACCCACAGCGAATTTTTCCCTAACGGCACGGCCAGCAAAATCATGTTTACGCTAAGTCTCTTGCGTGTGGATGAGTCTCTTACGTCAATGTTTGGCGATCTGAAAAAACAGGCTGATGGACTTATCAGTGGTGCGGGAAATCTGCCAGGGCAAATCACATCGGCCATCGGCAGCGTTAAGTCAGCGGCCGGCAATCTCATTTCACAGGCGGGAGGGTTGATCGGATGACCGGCATCAGTGGCCTGCCGGTGCAGATGGGCGCGCGCTTAACACCTGATTTTATGCTGACGGTCAATTCAAAAGATGTCACAGCGAACATTCGTGATCGCCTGCTATAGCTCACGCTGACCGATAACCGCGGCTTTGAGGCTGACCAACTCGACGTAGAGCTGGACGACGCAAACGGTCAACTGGCGATGCCGGTGCGAGGAGCTGTGGTAACGCTGTTTCTCGGCTGGAAAGGACAAGCGCTAATCGGTAAAGGGAGTTTTACAGTTGATGAGGTCGAGCACCACGGCGCGCCAGATACCATGACGATTCGCGCCCGCAGTGCTGATTTTCGTGGTTCGCTGAATTCCCGCCGTGAAGTGTTCTACCACGAAACAACCCTGGGCGATATTGTCACGCAGATTGCCGGTCGCAATAAACTTAAACCTATGCTGGCCGATGGCTTTGCCGGGATTGCGGTGGCGCATATTGACCAGACACAGGAGACCGACGCCAAATTCCTGACGCGCCTTGCCACGCTTTATGGCGCGGTCGCTGCAGTAAAAGCCGGTCGTCTGTTATTTATCCGTCCGGGTAATGGCGTCACCATTAGCGGCAAACCCATCCCACAGATGACCATCACGCGTAAAGATGGTGATCGGCACACTTTCAGCATCGCTGACCGTGGCGCCTATACCGGCGTATCAGCAAGTTGGCTTCAAACCAAAGACCCAAAGCCTAAGAAAGTGAAGCTGCAACGCAAAACGAAAGTGCGGCAGCTTCGCGCGCTTGAACATCCCGCAGCAAAGAAATCGAAAGCAAAGGTTGTTAAGCCACCGGAAGCGAAAGAAGGTGATTATCTGGCAGGCAGCGAAGACAACGTGTTTACGCTGACGACAGTATATTCCAGCAAAGCAACGGCGATGCGCGCTGCTAAAGCTAAGTGGGAAAAGCTACAGCGTGGCTGGATTCTCGCTTGCGCTGGCAATCGGGCGAGCTGATCTCTATCCCGAACCACCGGTCAAAGTCAGCGGCTTTAAATTGGTGATCGATGCGCAGCCGTGGCTCATTAGCAAGGTGACGCATAGCCTGAGCAACAACGGCTACATCACATTACTCGATTTTGAGGTGTTACTTAACGCCGTTAAGCATGACCCATTCACAAATGGCTAGTTATTTTTTTTCAAATGCCTACTCACATAGTCAAAATGGTAATTGATACTTCTAATTATTCAGGCAGCTCCTATATGATGCATTGTCCGTTTTGCCAGAACGCAGCACACACCAACTCTAGCCGTTATATCTCGAAGGAAACGAAGGAAACGAAGGAAACGAAGGAAACGAAGGAAACTTATCATCAGTGCCAGAACATCAAATGCAGTTGTACATTCAAATAACATGAAACTGTGGCACAGATAATCGTTTTACTTGGTCAGCTTAAATCTGTCCCACTCACCCGCGGCGTGAAAGTCAGCAAATTTCCTGGTGGTAAAACTAAGCTCGCATCGCGATTTTTTTGTCTGTCGAATGGAAAAAATTGGGGGAGGAAATTTGTCTTGGACGCCATGTAGTCATTTTGTAATCATTCGCAGCTAGGCGGTAAACTTCAGACACAAAAAAACCGCCCATGGGCGGTTACGACATTGCTTATAGTGCTTTGATTTTATTCGGTCTTAAATATGGTGCCCGGGGCGGGACTTGAACCCGCACAGCCATAAGCCGAGGGATTTTAAATCCCTTGTGTCTACCGATTTCACCACCCGGGCAGGGTGTAAATTGGAGGCGCGTCCCGGAGTCGAACCGAGGTAGACGGATTTGCAATCCGTTGCATGGCCACTCTGCCAACGCGCCTTTATTCTGAGCCGTAATCCGTTTGAAACGCATTACTTAATTTGGAGCGGGAAACGAGACTCGAACTCGCGACCCCGACCTTGGCAAGGTCGTGCTCTACCAACTGAGCTATTCCCGCATTACTTTGTTTTCAGTTTCACATTGGAAGGGAAACTGAATAGTGCCACTAGCTTTTCGAACTCTCTGATTTTTATAAACTTCTTTGTTAATCAGCGCCGTTCGATGCGTTGCATTCTACTTATCTGACGCAATGAGTCAATAAAATTATCCACCCACCGCGTCTGTTTGCTGCTTTTTGAATCGCATCGATCAGCTATCGAGCAAATCACCCCGCGCGGCGCTTAAATACTGGAACATTGACCAGAAAGTGAGCACGGCGGCAATGTAAAGCGCGACAACGCCCACGCCCACCAGCGTGGCATCAGGACGCCATAGCAATGCGAAAAGCGAGAACATCTGCGCAGTGGTTTTGACTTTGCCAATCCACGATACCGCGACGCTGCTGCGTTTGCCAATCTCCGCCATCCACTCGCGCAGCGCTGAGATAATGATTTCACGCGCAATCATGGTGGCAGCAGGTAGCGTAATCCACCAGGCATGGAAATACTCAGCAACCAGCACCAAAGCAATGGCTACCATCACTTTATCCGCCACCGGATCGAGAAAAGCGCCAAAACGCGTTGTCTGCTTCCAGCGTCGCGCAAGAAAGCCATCAAACCAGTCAGTCACGGCGGCAATCACGAAGATCAGTGCAGTGGCAAACGGTGCCCAGTGAAAAGGCAGATAAAATGCCAGCACGAAAAAAGGAATCAGTACAACCCGGAACAGGGTAAGACACGTCGGAATGTTAAATTGCATATGCCAGTAACTGTCTGGAGTGAGGGGAGTTAACGTATGTTGCTACATTGCCCCCCCTGTTTCAATGTTAGTGTTTGAGAGAATAGTAGATTTTTTCTGCCAATGCGGTCGAGATGCCCGGCACTTTGGCAATTTCCTCTACGCTGGCGTTCATTAACGGCTGTAGGCCACCCATGTATTTCAGCAGCTGCTGACGGCGCTTAGGCCCAACGCCTTCAATGCTCTCTAACGCGCTGGTGTTTTTTACTTTGGCGCGTTTTTTACGGTGCCCCGAAATTGCGTGATTGTGAGCGTCATCACGAATGTGCTGAATCACATGCAGCGCGGGTGAATCAGGCGGCAGGGCGACGCCCTCGCCTTCCGCTTCAAAAAACAGTGTCTCCAGTCCTGCTTTACGATCGCTGCCTTTGGCAACGCCCAGCAAAATCGGCCGATCTTTGTCCCACTCTACGTTCAGTTCAGCGAACACCTGTTTTGCCTGCGCCAGCTGTCCTTTACCGCCGTCGATCAAAATAACATCGGGGATTTTATCCGCTTCCAGCGCCTTGCCGTAACGGCGGCGCAGCACCTGATTCATCGCGGCATAGTCATCGCCGGGCGTAATGCCGACGATATTGTAGCGACGGTAATCCGACCGAAGCGGACCATCCTTGTTAAATACCACACAGGATGCAATGGTCTGCTCGCCCATGGTATGGCTAATGTCGAAACACTCCATGCGCGCAATGCTGTCGAGCTCCAGGAACGTCGCCAGCGCGGCCAGACGCTGTTGTATGGTGGAATGCTGCGACAGCTTTGTTGTGAGCGCGGTTGCGGCGTTGGTGCGCGCCAGCTTGAGGTAACGCGCCCGGTCGCCGCGCGGTTTGCTCTGAATCGTTACCTTGCGTCCCGCCAGGACGCTCAACGACTCCGCCAAAAGTTCGCGCTCGGGCAGCGTAAAGTCGAGCAGGATATCGCCCGGTAAGGTGCGCGCCTCGCTGCCTTGCAGATAAAACTGGCCGACAAAGGTCTGCACCACTTCCGTCAAATCGGTATCCGCAGGCACTTTGGGGAAATAACTGCGGCTGCCCAGCACCTTGCCCTGGCGAATAAACAGAACGTGCAGGCATGCCATACCCGCATCATAAGCCACGCCCATGACGTCAAGATCGTCCCCTTGGTTAGAAACAAACTGCTTTTCGGTGACGCGGCGCACGGCCTGAATCTGATCGCGTAAGCGCGCGGCTTCTTCAAAACGTAAGCCACTGCTCGCCGACTCCATCCGCTTGACCAGCTGATTGATCACCTGATCGTCTTTGCCTGCCAGGAAGAGGCGCACGTAGTCGGTCTGCTGCGCATACTCTTCGTCGCTCACCAAACCCGCGACACAAGGGCCAAGGCAGCGACCGATTTGATACTGCAAGCAGGGCCGCGAGCGATTTCGGTAAACGCTATTTTCGCACTGACGAATCGGGAAGACTTTCTGCAGCAGCGCCAAGGTTTCGCGTACCGCGTAACCGTTGGGAAAAGGCCCAAAGTATTCGCCTTTGGCATGTTTCGCACCTCGGTGCATCGCCAAACGCGGATGCGTATCGCCGCTGAGGAAAATATAAGGATAGGACTTGTCATCGCGTAAGAGGACATTGTAACGCGGCTGATAGAGCTTGATGTAGTTATGCTCAAGCAGCAACGCTTCGGTTTCGGTGTGGGTTACGGTGACATCGATATGGTGAATGTTGCTTACCAGCACTTCCGTTTTACGACTACCGACATGGCTGCGGAAATAGCTGCTTAAGCGCTTTTTGAGATCTTTTGCTTTACCCACATAAATCACCGTGTCAGATGCGTCGTACATACGGTAGACGCCAGGCTGACTGGTCACGGTGCTGAGAAAGGCTTTGGAATTGAAGACGTCACTCACTACTGATTAATGGCTCCGCATTGAACAGGCCGTGTCTGATGGCCAAATGCGTTAACTCTACGTCGCCGCTGATGTTCAACTTGCTAAACATGCGATAGCGGTAGCTGTTAACGGTTTTCGGGCTGAGATTGAGCTGCTCGGAAATTTCCGTCACCTTTTGCCCCCGGGTGATCATCAGCATAATCTGCAATTCCCTTTCCGACAAACAGCTGAACGGCGATTCCGCACGTTGCGGCTCAATCTGGCTCAGCGCCATCTGCTGTGCAATGTCCGATGCGATATAGCGTTGGCCAGCGTTTACCGCGCGAATAGCACACACCAGCTCTTGCGGTGCCGCGCCCTTACTTAGGTAGCCCGCCGCGCCCGCCTGCATGACTTTTGCGGGCAAAGGGTTTTCGGTATGGATAGTGAGCATAATGATGCGCGTATCCGGACTGTAGCGCACAATTTTTCGCGTGGCTTCCAAGCCCCCTATGCCAGGCATATTCATATCCATCAGCACCACGTCGACCGGATGCGCTCGGCACCATTTAACCGCATCCTCGCCACAGGCGACCTCACCTGCGATAACCAATCCTTTCATATCTTCTAAAATGCGGCGAATACCGGCACGCACCAGTTCATGGTCATCAACAAGAAGCAGGCTAATCAACGGGACATACTCCGCGAGTAAGGAAGAATATATTATGGGCGCATAGCTTACCGCGTCTCAGTAAAAAGATCATCTTCACCGATCGCTAACCCCTTAATACAATAACTAAATCAATTCTTTTTACTTAATGTTTTTATCGTTCACTGACACGCAAATACACCAGAAAAATAAACCATTAACAAAAACTTAAAAATCAATAACATAAAAATAAATAAATCACTTTCTCGAACTTTCCAAATAAGGTGCTAAATAGGTTTTCATTGCCCTATTCATTACCTGTAAGCGCTGTCAACGACGGATAACAGTCATTTATCACATACCGCTTCGCTTACGTGAAATTCTTTCAACAAGCATATGATATACTCTGTTTTTTAGGCACAACTAAACTGTGTCAACAATTAGCCACACCACTAAGGAGATCATAATGAGTGATGAAGACTTTTCCACACAACAGGACACGCAGGCACTGGCAGATGAAGTCGCTTGCCTCAAAATGATGATCACGCTGATCCTGAAAGGAATGGGTCAGGCGGACGCGGGTAAAGTCATCATTAACATGGAGCGTTACGTGCAAAGTGCGCTGGTTGATAAACCGCAGGCCGAAGTGTTCAACAACACCATCCGCCAGATCAAAACCGCCTACCGCCAATAAAATTTACGCCCCGCGCAATGCGCGGGGTATTAATTGTGCGACTGCCAGCTAATGGAAACTCCCAGCGATGGCAAAACCTCTTCAGGACTAAAGCGGCGCGTACCCCGGTATTTTTCCGCCAGCGCGGGCTGATGCACGGGAATACGGATGGCAAACAAATTGTCCTCTGACTGAATCAAACCCGGCGAGAGCGGCTCATAGACAACCTGATGCTGCTCAAACATTTTTTCCAGCATGGGCGTTGCTGAGCTGATCAAGTATTCCATTCCGTTCAACTCTGCCAGCTGAACAGAATGCCACAGAATAGTGAGCGGCAATTCATCATCCACATCGCGACGGGCAGAAAAGCGCGACATTTCCCATACGCGCTGCTGATCGAACGGGAGAACAATTCCTTCCGAGACCTCAGGTTCGCTCCAGGGCAACAGACGCGCACAGCCACAGATACCCTGCCGTGCATGCCAGGCAATAAGCCAAGTCACGTCTGATCGGTCATAGCGATCGTATTCCTGTCCCGGAGTATTAAGTCTGGGTGGAATGGACCACCCCTCACCACGGGCAAAAACGCTGTAGCGGTACGTGCCTAATTCGGCCAACAGAGAGGATGGCATATCCCTAAGCTGTGTTTGAATCATTTTCATCATGCGCCCTGACATCCTCGTTTAACAATGATCTCTGTGCGCCAGCCCGTGATAGGTACCGGCGCAGAGTAGACAACTGACCTCAAGCCGTGAACTACTAAAGTTGGTAGTTGCCTTTTTCTATATCAGGCCAATTGCTGCTGCGTAGCAGGCAATTTGCGTTTTATTGGAAACATTGAAGCGCTTTTGCATATTTTTTTGGTGAAAATTTACCGTATGTTCAGAAATGGCCAGAATGAGCGAAATTTCTGCAGACGTTTTTCCTTCAGCAGTCCATTTTAAAATTTCCAGCTCCCGCTGACTAAAATCCTCTGCCAAAATCACCATGGAATTATCGTGAAGTCTGTCCAGCGTGCGCATGCTCAGATCGGCTAAAAGATGCAGTTTGACCTCCAACTGCACACGCGCATTGCGGGTGTGACTTTCATGCTGAGATGCAATGGATAATATACCAAGGGCACGATTAGGTGCCATGGCTGAACATGAAAAGCCGCTGTTTAACCCCGCCGCATTGGCTTCAGACCAGAGATTGCCCGCACCGGTGAAAAGATCAGCCGTCCATTCAACGCCGCGTCCAGGGTGTTGACACAGCAGTAAAACAGGGTCGATCGTGTGGTAATGTCGGCTTTCGTAGTGCTTCACCCAGCTCTCTGGATAGGTGCTGAATAAAAAAGCACGCGGCCGGGTAAAAGGCACAGGGTGTTGCACCATAAACGCGAAGAAATCGAACCCCAACGCATGGACGTGTCTTTGCAACTGCGTTTTCAATTGCTGTACTTCCGTCAGCGCCTGAAATTCAATTTCAGTTTCGCCTCGCCAGACGAAATAATTATCGGTTGTCATTATTGCCTCAGCGTAATTTTACGCTATAACCTTGTTATTCAATCTGGTTAACACAAAACATCAATTAATCATTAAGCGCATTCAAAGCGAAGCGAATCAATGGATCGTTCGCGGCACCCTCTTCCTTTAACGTGTTGACATTACGGTAAAATGATGAACCTCGTTTTGCTAACAACTTCACAAGTGCATTCGAAAACCACAGACAGAATAAGATTTTTCTTAAAGATTTTCAATCGCCGTGATGACGGAAATTCAGCATTATGTTCGTCATATTTAATCAATATCATTAACTAAAATCATTCTCAACTGGGTGATTTTAATCGCAATCATGCTTAACAAACATGACGCGCCTCTCGTTATTTACTTGGCCGCAGTGGCAGGGGTGGCACGGCAATGAAAAACGGTCTCTATATAGTAAAGCGTTTTAACCACTATTACAGCTACGCTTAACATCAGAGTAGAGAATAGCGGGAAAGCAAAAAGGCGAAGCGATTCTCTTTTGACGCTTTGTGTTCGATACAGTCTGAATCAGGGGTGAAAACGCGATGTTAAATCAGTGGGCATTACCTTTTCTCGCAGTGGGCGCGTGCACTGCTTTGATGATACTCAAAGACCTGTTTCAACATCGCCAACCCATAGCGATCATGAATCTCATCTGGCCATTAACCGGGCTTTACATGCCTTTCATTGGCTGGTTAGCGTGGTGGTATCTGGGTCGGGTACCTTCACGTCAGGCAAAGCTGGCAATCGTCCTTGCACAAGAAAGGCATCTTAAAACCCGCTGGCACCCCCTTTTTATTTCGACCTCCCTTTCCGCAGCGGCATGTATATTTGGCGGCATGTTGACCATCCCGATAATCACGTTACTGAATCTGTACGCATTTGATCCTGCTTATTGGGTGCAAGAAAGTATTTTTGTGGCCATATCTCTTCTGGTCGGATTATTTTTCCAATATCTCGCCCTTCGTCAGCGTGAGAAAATTTCATTTAGGGCAAGATTATTATTAGCGTTTAAAATGGAAGCGTTTCCGTTGCTGATTTATCAATCAGGAATTTTTATCTTTATGACATTAGCGCTAAAGTTTGTTCTTAATCACCAACTCAATCCCATGCAGATTGCATTTTGGTTTATGCTGCAATTAGCCCTAATAATCGGTTTTATTTTCTGCTGGCCGGCTAATCATTTCCTGATAAAACGCGGCTTCCGTATTGCCGTTTAATTAGCGACAATACCCTGCGCCGCGCATACCAAAGTGAAAATGACTGGCGTGGGCGGCATTGTAGTCTGGACCCAGTGCGTTGCCGAACGTGGCGCAACCATTGCGCCACAGCGCACGCAGGCCAGCCGCCGATCGTGCGGGTTGCTGCCAATTTTTCCCCACACGCAGCGTTTGACCATCGGCCAGCGTAAAGGCCGTGACGTCCCACGCTTCGGCAGTCGCGTGTTCGCTTAATCGTCCTTGCTGGCGATGATAGATATTGCGGCATGCATAGCTCCCCACATGGGTAATGCGTCTCAGCGGACTCTGAAACCCTGCCTGCTGTAATGCTTCACGGCTGTGCGCGACGAACATCACGCTACTTACTGCCATAGGACAGGTCGCAAGGAAGCTGCTGCTTACTCCTACCTCACCAAACCCCGTGATGCGTATTGGCTGCGGCACCGAGCAGGCGCCATTGATCGCTGGGGCTTGTCGGAATTGCACCTGTCCTTGTTCGCGAGCCTGCCGTAGCACGCTCAGGCAAGCTGCGGGATCCCCACTCAAACGCGCCAGTTTATAGCGCATCATCCACCCCGGCGGATCGCTGACGTTCAGTGGCGTGAACGGATTCCACTGCGGCGGAAGATGCACTTTAACCCAGGGAAATCCCCACCAGCCCAGCAGCGCTAATCCGGCAATTGCGATAAATGCGCGCACGTATCCTCACTGTTTTTACGAAAACTCTTCTCCAGTTTAGGCGCCGCTGATGAGCCGCAAGAAAAAAACGTGAGAATTGACGAAGGTTTACGCAATAGACCGCGCCTACCTACGCTGCAAACGTGGATCACGTCTTAAAAAGTGAAAAAGCTCGCAATTGTTTAAAAACCATTACCAAATCCATGCCCCTTTCCTCTATCTTATGGCCCTCGCCTCACCCGACGGCACACTCTTCTATGAAACAGCCAGCAGAGCTGACACAACATCCAGACAGGAACGATATTTATGGTTGATCAAACAAAAACCGACCTTAAAACAACGCAGGAGCCGGAAACCCTGCGGCGCACGCTTCACAATCGTCATATTCAGCTCATTGCCATTGGTGGCGCCATCGGCACCGGGCTATTTATGGGCTCGGGCAAGACCATTAGCCTGGCCGGCCCCTCAATCATCTTTGTGTACATGATCATCGGCTTTATGCTGTTTTTCGTGATGCGCGCCATGGGTGAATTGCTGCTCTCTAACCTTGAATACAAATCGTTTAGTGACTTCGCGGCTGACTTACTCGGCCCCTGGGCAGGTTATTTCACCGGCTGGACTTACTGGTTTTGCTGGGTAGTCACCGGCATCGCCGACGTAGTCGCGATAAGCGCCTACTTCCAGCTATGGTTCCCCGAGTTTTCCATCTGGATGAGCGCCCTGCTGTGCGTGTGCGTTTTTCTGACGCTGAATGTCGCCACGGTGAAGCTGTTTGGCGAGATGGAATTTTGGTTTGCCATCATCAAGATCGTGGCGATCGTAGCGCTCATCGTTACCGGCATCGTGTTGGTGGCAATGCACTACCCTTCTCCCGAAGGCAGTCACGCAGCATTAAGCAATATTTGGGATCACGGCGGTATGTTTCCTAAAGGCCTGAGCGGTTTTTTTGCCGGCTTCCAGATTGCCGTGTTTGCCTTTGTCGGTATTGAGCTGGTCGGGACGGCCGCCGCAGAAACCAAAGATCCGCATAAGGTGCTGCCGCGCGCCATTAATGCGATTCCGGTGCGCATTATTATGTTTTATGTGCTGGCGCTGCTGGTCATCATGGCGGTAACGCCGTGGAATCAGGTCATGCCTAATCGCAGCCCGTTTGTGGAAATGTTTGTGCTGATTGGCCTGCCTGCTGCAGCCAGTATCGTGAACTTTGTTGTGCTGACATCAGCCGCCTCCTCTGCCAACAGCGGCATCTTCTCTACCAGCCGCATGCTTTACGGTTTGGCGCAACAGGGCGTGGCGCATAAGGCCTTTGGCCGCTTGTCTGCGCGTGCAGTGCCCACCACCGGCCTGTTCTTCTCCTGCCTGTGCTTGCTGGGTGGCGTCGCGTTAATTTATCTTATTCCTGATGTCATGACGGTGTTCACACTGGTCACTACCGTGTCCGCCATCCTGTTTATGTTTGTCTGGACAATCATCTTGTGCAGCTATTTGGCGTATCGCAAGCAGCATCCTGAGCGCCACGAGGCCTCAACCTTTAAGATGCCGCTGGGCAAGTTTATGTGCTGGGCATGTATGGCCTTTTTTGCGTTTGTCCTGGTGCTGTTAACGCTGCAGGACGATACCCGACAGGCGCTGATGGTGACGCCGCTGTGGTTTGTTCTGCTGACCGCTGCCTGGCTGTTACGCCGCCGCAAAGCACGGCCTCGCTAACGAAAAAGCCCCGCACTGCCGGGGCTTTTTTTATAACCGTTCACGCAGCTTGTGCCACGCTTGCATCAGCGAGGGACGAAGCGAAGGCGCCCGTTCGGGCGCTTGGGCGGGTGCCTCTGCTGACCCAAGGTTGAACGTAAAACTGTAATGGGGCGCCTCACCCATGCGCAAATCAGCAATAAGCGTCTGCCCCTCTTCTTCACGCATTGCATAAAAGCCATGGCTAAACCAGGCGACACGTTCGGCGTGCCAGTGGCCTTTAAACGGCGTGAAAAGCTGTGCGTTACGCGGATACCACTGCACCTTAAGCGGGCGGTCGGGGGAAAAAAGTGACCAGTACGCTTCCCCATAGCGCGCTGGCGTCATGATCACCGTGCGCCAGACCAGGGTGTTGAATGCCGTTGGCGTGACCAGGAGCTGTTGATAAGAGAGCGACTCGCGCGCGAGATCCTGTTTGATCTGCTGCGTCGCCACGCCCTGGATGACCATACTCCATGCAAGATAAAGCGTGCTCACCAGCAGGCCCCACCGATTCCAGCGGAGCTGCTGACGCCATAGCGTGATCCCCAGCGCCACCAGCAGCGGCACGGTATACAGCGGATCGACGATATACATACTGCCGATCGCCCAAGGATAGTCCGTCAGCGGCAAGCCCAGCTGCGTACCGTATACCGTGGTGAGGTCGAGCAAAGGATGGGTCACCAACGCCAGCCATACCGCCAGGCACCAGGCGCGCCAGTGCGGGCGGCTTCGCGTCAGCCTCGCGACCAGCCAGCCGAGCAGCGGGGCAAACAGGGTTAATAGCAGCAGCGCATGGCTTTCGGTGCGGTGCAACGTCATGTTGCGAACAGCATCACCGTGATCGATAAAGACATCCAGATCGGGCAGCGTGCCCGCCACCGCGCCAACCACTGCAGCCTGCCACAGCGGTACCCGTTTGCCCATCACCGCGACCGTCACCGCTGCGCCAAGCGTCAGCTGCGATAGTGAATCCATGCGCACTCCTGCTGTGTGGGATCAGCGAACGCGAATCCCTTCGATAATCATGCGTTGAACATTTTCCAGCGTTTGCTCGAAAAACGCCGCATCGCTGAGCGTTTGCCCCGTAATCGCCTCAACCTGCGAGGCAAAATCAGCGTAGTGCTGCGTGGTTGCCCATAGCAGGAAGAAAAGGTGCTGCGGCTGCACACCGGCCAACCGCCCTTCTGCTATCCACTGCTCTATAATCGCCGCTTTCTCATCCACCAGCGCTTTAAGATCGCCAGCCAATTCGCCGCGCAGCAGCGGCGCGCCCTGTAGCATCTCCAAACAGAATAGACGTGACGCCTGCGGATGATCCCGCGAGACCTCCAGTTTGAGACGAATATATTTACGGATAGCGTCAAGCGGGTCTTGATCGTGTCGCAGCGCGCGCAGCGGCGCGAGCCAAACGTCAAGGATCTCTTTTAACACCGCCACATAGAGCACTTCTTTTGACGGATAGTAATAAAGCAGATTGGTTTTTGAGACATCGGCGCGCTCCGCCACTTTATCAAGGCTGGTGCCGTGGATGCCGTACTGCGAGAAGAAGGCCAACGCCGCCTCGAGAATCGCCGCCCGCTTTGCCGCGACGGCCCGCGAACGTCGTCCCGGCTTTATATCATCGCTTTTCACTCTGTTACCTCATCCATGCAGGGTTCCGCATCATAGCAAAGGCCTGTCACGCTGCCTAATGACGCCCCTGCACCTTTTTTGACCAAACGCGCATGGAAAGCGTGCAGCCAATTTTGACCAAATGGTCCAAATCGGACTCGTTGCTCCAGTTTTTACGGTAGTAATATTTTAACTCATTGTAATTAAAAGATTTTTAAAACATGGCACAGCCTTTGCAATTTTCAACTTGCGCGCCGCCCACATCGTGCAGCGCAGCGCGAATCCCGTCTCCATTCCATGCAGCGAGGTTTTCCATGAAAATTGGCGTATTTGTTCCTATTGGTAATAACGGCTGGCTCATCTCGACGCATGCGCCGCAGTACAAGCCCACTTTTGAACTCAACAAAGCCATTGTAATGAAGGCCGAGCACTACCACTTTGATTTCGCGCTTTCGATGATAAAACTGCGCGGCTTCGGGGGTAAAACCGAATTCTGGGATCACAATCTGGAGTCCTTCACGCTGATGGCGGGCCTGGCGGCGGTGACTTCACGCATTGAGATTTACGCCACAGCGGCCACCCTGACGTTACCGCCAGCGATTGTGGCGCGCATGGCGTCCACTATCGACTCCATTTCAAACGGCCGTTTCGGGGTCAACCTGGTGACCGGCTGGCAGAAACCTGAGTACGAACAAATGGGCTTGTGGCCGGGTGATGACTACTTCTCTCGCCGCTATGACTACCTCACAGAATATGTCACCGTGCTGCGCGATCTCTGGGGAAGCGGCAAAAGTGACTTCAAAGGCGAGTTTTTCACCATGAACGACTGCCGCGTCAGTCCGCAGCCGCAGAAGCCAATGAAAGTGATCTGCGCCGGGCAAAGCGACGCGGGCATGGCCTTCTCGGCGCAGCACGCCGACTTCAATTTCTGCTTTGGCAAAGGAGTGAACACCCCCGGCGCCTTCGCCCCCACCGCCGCCCGCATGAAGCAGGCAGCAGATCAGGCCGGACGTGAGGTCGGTTCCTACGTTCTGTTCATGATTATTGCTGCAGAGAGCGATGAGGCCGCGCGGCAAAAATGGGAGCACTACAAAGCGGGAGCCGATCACGAGGCGCTCGCGTGGCTGACCACCCAAAGCCAACAGGACACGAAGTCCGGCAGCGATACCAATGTGCGCCAGATGGCCGATCCCACCTCGGCGGTGAATATCAATATGGGCACGCTGGTGGGGTCATATGACAACGTTGCCCGTATGCTGGATGATGTGGCGCAGGTTGAAGGCACCGCGGGCGTGCTATTGACCTTTGATGACTTCCTTCAGGGCATTGAAGATTTTGGCGAGCGCATTCAGCCGCTGATGGCGTGTCGCCGCGAGGCCATCGTTGCTCAACAGGAGGTCGCGTAATGTCTACCGTTATTTGCGCCCACATGCCTGATATCGCGACCGTCGAACTGCCCGCCCGCCCGGAAGCGATCGCGCTGCCGCCTGCGCAGAGCGCGCTGATCGTCGTGGACATGCAGAACGCCTATGCCACCGAAGGCGGCTATCTCGATCTGGCCGGCTTTGATGTCTCGACCACTAAGCCGGTGATCGCCAATATCCATAAGGCGGTGACCGCCGCGCGCCGCGCGGGCATGCAGATCGTCTGGTTCCAGAATGGTTGGGATGCAGAGTACGTTGAGGCCGGTGATGCCGGTTCGCCCAACTTTCACAAATCCAACGCGCTGAAAACCATGCGCAAGCGTCCGGAGTTGCAAGGAACACTGCTGGCGAAAGACAGCTGGGATTATGCCCTGGTTGATGAGCTGGTGCCGCAGGCGGGCGATATCGTCCTGCCAAAACCGCGCTACAGCGGTTTCTTCAATACGCCGCTCGACAGCATGTTGCGCAGCCGTGGCATCCGTCATCTGGTATTTACCGGGATTGCCACCAATGTGTGCGTGGAGTCGACCCTGCGTGACGGTTTCTTCCTGGAATACTTTGGGGTCGTGCTCGCCGATGCCACGCATCAGGCTGGCCCTCCCTTCGCCCAGCAGGCTGCACTCTTCAACATCGAAACCTTTTTTGGCTGGGTCAGTGACACTGAGACCTTCTGTGAAGCGCTTCAAGCCTGATGCGCAACGCTCACGCTCTTTCACTTTAAACAGGAAACCAAGTCATGCCTAAAAGCGTCATTATTCCCGCAGGAAGCGGCACGCCCATCGCCCCCTTTGTGCCCGGTACGCTGGCCGACGGCGTAGTGTATGTTTCCGGTACGCTGCCTTTCGATACCCACAACAACGTGGTGCATCCCGGCGATGCGGCCGCACAGACCCGTCACGTGTTGGAGACCATCAAACAGGTAATTGAAACGGCAGGCGGCAAGATGAGCGACGTCACCTTCAACTCCATCTTTATTACCGACTGGCAAAACTATGCGGCGGTCAATCAGGTCTACGCCGAGTATTTTCCCGGTGATAAGCCTGCACGCTACTGCATTCAATGCGGCCTGGTGAAGCCCGACGCGCTGATTGAGATTGCGAGCATTGCGCACATCGGCCGCCAGGAGGCGTAATGCACCTTGAGATTCATGGTCTTAGCAATGTCGATGCCCCTACGCTGGTGTTGGCATCAGGATTGGGTGGCGTCGCGAGTTTTTGGCAGCCTCAGCTCACCGCGCTGCTGCCACACTATCGCGTGGTGACGTATGACCAGCGCGGTACCGGGCGTAGCACCGCAACGCTGCCTGACGCTTACAGCATGGCAGATATGGCCGCAGAGCTGGCGGCGGCGCTGGCACAGCGCGGCATATCCCATTACGACATCATCGGCCACGCATTAGGAGGGCTCATAGGATTGCAGCTGGCCCTTGATTTTCCCGCTCGCGTGGGGCGCGTGGTGGTGGTGAATGGGTGGCTGTCGCTTAATGCGCATACCCGACGTTGCTTCCGGGTACGTCAAGATCTGCTGCTGCACGCGGGCGTCGAGGCCTTTGTCCGTGCGCAGCCGCTGTTTCTCTACCCCGCTGAGTGGCTGGCGCAGCATGAAACGCGCATCGCAGAAGAAGAAGCGCAGCACATCGCGCATTTTCAAGGCCAGCACAATCTGCTGCGTCGTTTAAACGCGCTCATGACATGTGATTTCAGCCAGCAAGCGGCGCATATCCGTCAGCCCGTTCTGGCGATCTCCAGCCGCGATGACCTTCTGGTGCCCCACTCGTGTTCAGCGCAGCTCGCGGCGGCGTTGCCTCACGGGAACCTGATTGAAATGCCCTGGGGCGGGCATGCAATGAGCGTGACCGATGCCGACAACCTGAACGCCCTGCTGCTGCGCTGGTTGCAACAGACTGCGTCCGTCCCTGTAACCGTTAGCTAACAGGAATCCCTTTATGAGCCTTCATGAACTGCCTGTTTTACCTCACGTTGAACGCGAGGCCTTTCGTGATGCCATGTCACGCCTCGGCGCTGCGGTCAATATTATTACCACCGAGGGTCCGGCCGGCCGCGCCGGGTTTACCGCCTCCGCTGTATGCAGCGTCACCGACGCGCCCCCTACGCTGCTGGTGTGCCTCAATCGCTCGGCATCGGTATGGCCGGTATTTCGCGACAATGGGTATCTGTGCGTTAACACCTTGAGCGCCGATGATGCGGCGTTATCAACGCTGTTTGGCGGCAAAACCAGCATGCACGAACGCTTTGCCGCCGCGCGCTGGCGGACGCTGGCGAGCGGATCGCCGCTTTTGGAAGGGGCGTTGGTCTCTTTTGACTGTCAGATCGCCCAAACGCTGAGCGTCGGCACGCACGACATTCTGGTATGCGAAGTGCTGGCGCTGGTGCGCAATGACCCGGCGCCGGGGCTGGCATGGTTTGACCGCGGTTATCATAGGTTTTCACGGCAGGACGCCCGCTAACGCGGCACGCTGCGGTTCCGGTTCCGTTCCACTCATATTCTGGAGAAGACAATGGCGAGTTCCTGGTTTCCACGCTGGCAAAAAAAGTCGGCGATGACGGAAAATGGGCTGATTGCCCCGGACGAAACGCTGCCCCTCGGGCAGACGCTGGTTCTGGGCTTGCAGCACGCGGTGGCAATGTTTGGCGCAACGGTGCTGATGCCGCTGCTGATGGGGCTGGACCCGAATCTGGCGATTTTGGTATCCGGGATCGGGACGCTGCTGTTCTTTTTCATCACGGGTGGCCGCGTCCCCAGCTATTTGGGTTCCAGCGCCGCCTTTGTCGGCGTTGTCATCGCCGTAACTGGCTTCAATGGACAAGGGCTGAACGCCAATCTGGCGCTCGCTTTAGGCGGTGTTATCGCCTGTGGCGCGCTCTACACGCTGATTGGTTTTGTGGTGATGAAAGTGGGTACGGGCTGGATTGAACGCCTGATGCCGCCAGTGGTCACCGGCGCGGTGGTGATGGCGATCGGCCTGAATCTGGCGCCGATTGCGGTACACAGCGTCTCCGCGTCAATGTTTGATAGCTGGATGGCGGTGATGACCGTGCTGTGCATCGGCCTGGTGGCGGTATTTACCCGCGGCATGGCGCAGCGTCTGCTGATCCTCATCGGTTTGATCGTGGCGTGGGCCATCTATGCGCTGCTGACCAACGGGCTAGGCTTGGGTAAGCCGGTTGATTTCAGCGCGCTGCGCAATGCCGCCTGGTTTGGTCTGCCCCACACCACCGCGCCCGTATTTGACATGCAGGCCATTGTACTGATTGCTCCGGTGGCCATTATTTTGGTGGCAGAAAATCTGGGACACCTGAAAGCGGTTGCCGGAATGACCGGCCGCAACCTGGATCCGTGGATGGGGCGCGCTTTTGTGGGGGATGGTCTGGCGACCATGATTTCCGGCGCCATGGGCGGCAGCGGCGTCACCACCTATGCGGAAAATATCGGCGTGATGGCGGTGACAAAAGTCTATTCAACGCTGGCGTTTGTCGCTGCGGCGCTGATTGCGCTGCTGCTGGGTTTTTCGCCAAAATTTGGCGCACTCATCCATACCATCCCGGGCCCGGTGATCGGGGGTGCCTCCATCGTGGTTTTCGGCCTGATCGCCGTAGCCGGCGCCCGAATCTGGGTGCAAAATCACGTCGATTTTAGCCAGAACGGTAACCTGATCATGGTGGCGACGACGCTGGTGCTGGGAGCCGGTGACTTCGCGTTAAAAATGGGCAGCTTTACGCTGGGTGGCATTGGAACGGCAACTTTTGGTGCCATTCTGCTCAACGTTATACTGCAACGACGCGGCGCAGCGCTTGCCAACACCGCCGCCCGTTCACAGCTCTAACCCTCACGCGGTGCCTGTTCCGGCACCGCTTTTTTGCGCCGCAGGCGCAATTCGCTGACGATAACACCGCAAACGATCAGCACCCCGCCTAACAGTGCCGTGGCGGGCAAGCGCTCACCCGCTAACCGTCCCACCACGCCTGCCCACACCGGCTCGCCGGCATAAATCACCGTTGCGCGCGTGGGTGAGACGCTGCGCTGCGCCCAGTTCATGGTGACCTGAATCAGCGCACTGGCGCCCCCTAATCCCACGGCGCTCAGCAGCAGCGGCATCGACATCGAAGGAAAAGACTCACCGTTAGGGATCATAAACAGAAAGGCACAGCATGACGCGACGATCAGCTGAACCAGCGTGACGCGCCGCACATCCACCCGGCCAGCAAAGCGGCTAATCAGGATAATTTCCGCCGCGATCGCCACCGTACTGAGCAGCGTGGCACTTTCACCCGCATTCAGCGCCAGAGGCCCCGCCTGCGGCCCGGCGACCAGCAGCAGGCCAGCAAAGGCCAGCAGAATGCCGATCCACGCCATAATGCCCGGCGGGCGACGTAAAAACAGCCACTGCAGCAGCGGCACCACCGGCACATACAGCGCGGTGAGAAAGGCAGACTGACTGCTGGAAATGGTTTGCATGCCCCAGGTTTGCAGGCCGTAGCCGCCCGCGATAGCGAGACCTATCAACGTGCCGGCTTTGATCTCCAACCCGCTAATCATGCGCAAATGGCGGCGAAAGAACAGCGCCAGCAGCAGCGAGGCGGTGGCAAAACGCAGCCCGACAAAAAAGAACGGACCGGTGTAACTCATCGCCCGGTGCACCACCAGAAACGTTCCTCCCCATACCATCGTGATGAAGATAAGCACCAGCTCCTGACGTGAAACACGCAGGGTAAAACGTGGTTTAGTAACCGACATAGCACACCTTAAGAAGAGACTGGCAATGATTGTGCGCATCGCACCATGACATTGCAATGCTTGCGCGCGGGCAATCGCGCAGGGGCGTTCGATGCGCGTTCTATTTACACATTGAAACAGGTAAATCATCCTAATTACGCTGCGCTTCATGGTCTCCAGCCCCTGCACACGGCGTTATGAAAGGGCACGCGATACATGAGCGGTGTCGCACCGGCCGCAACTTGCGCAGGCTCTTCTATACTTTTTTCACCCGTTCTTCATCAGGATGAAAATCATGGCAAAAATTTTGGTGCTTTATTACTCGATGTACGGACATGTAGAAACCATGGCGCAAGCGGTAGCTGAAGGCGCTAAGCGCGTGAGCGGCGCGGAAGTGACCGTGCTGCGCGTGCCAGAAAGTATGGATGCCGAGCGCTTTGCTGAAGTGGGTGGCAAAGTCCACCAAACTGCGGCTGAAGCAAAGCCCGAAGATTTACCGCAGTACGACGCCATTATCGTGGGCACGCCAACGCGCTTTGGTAACATGGCTGGGCAAATGCGTAACTTCTGGGACCGTACTGGCGGACTCTGGGCCTCCGGCGCGCTGTACGGCAAAGTGGCCAGCGTCTTTGCGTCCACGGGCACCGGCGGTGGTCAGGAGCAGACGATTACCTCTGTCTGGACCACGCTGGCGCACCACGGCATGGTGATCGTTCCCATTGGTTACGGCACGCAAGAGCTGTTTGATATTTCGCAGGTGCGCGGCGGCACGCCTTACGGTGCCACAACATTGGCAGGCGGGGACGGCTCGCGTCAACCGTCTGAAGACGAACTCAATATTGCCCGCTATCAGGGCGAATACGTTGCCGGACTGACGGTAAAACTCAAAGGATAAATCCACAACAGGAGACCTTTATGTCAACAGAACAGTCAAAAGCGCACCACGTCGGCGAATGGGCCACTTTGCGTCACACTTCACCTGAAATCGCGGAAGCCATTTTTGAAGTGGCTAACTACGACGAGCGACTGGCCGAGGAGATTTGGCGCCAGCAAGGCAGCGATGACGTACTGATTCGCGCCTTTGAGAAAACTGACCAGGATGTATTGACCTGGGATGACAAGACCGTCGAACGTAAGAACGTATGACTGCACGGCGGGCATAGCCCGCCTTTGTTTTTCTTCGCACCAAGGAGGTTCTATGACAGCCTATCAAAGTATCAATCCGGCCAATAATGAGGTACTTAAAACCTGGCCCGATCACGATGACGCCCATGTGCAGCGTGCACTTAAGGTGGCCGATGAGCTGTATCACTCCTCCTGGAGCAAAGGGGATATTCAGCCGCGCTTACAGGTCCTTCACCGTTTGGCTGACCTGCTGGATGAGCATAATGAAGCGCTTGCCACCCTTGCCAGCCGCGAAATGGGTAAACTGATTGCCCAAAGTCGGGGAGAAGTTAAAATCTGTGCGCAAATTGCGCGTTACTACGCTGAACATGCCGCAACCTTCCTGAAACCCCAGTCTTACCCCAGCGAGTTGGGAGAAGCCTGGGTCGAGTACCACCCGATTGGGGTCATTGTCGCGGTTGAACCCTGGAATTTCCCTTTTTACCAACTGATGCGCGTGCTGGCACCCAATCTGGCGTTGGGTAATCCGGTTCTGGCTAAACATGCCAACAGCGTGCCGCACTGCGCCGATGCGTTTGAAAAGCTGGTAGCCGAAGCGGGTGCGCCTGCAGGTGCGTGGACCAACCTGTTTATCTCCAATGAGCAAGTGGCTTCGCTGATTGCCGATTCTCGCGTACAGGGCGTGGCGCTTACCGGCTCAGAGCGCGCGGGCAGCGCCGTTGCCGAACAAGCCGGCAAGCATCTGAAAAAATCCACGCTTGAGCTGGGCGGCAGCGATGTGTTTGTGGTGCTGGACGATGCCGATATCGATGAAGCGGTACGCCAGGGCGCGCAGGCACGTTTAAGTAACTGCGGCCAGGTATGCACCGCAGCCAAACGCTTTATCCTGCACGAGAAAATCGCAGAGAACTTTATGGCGAAATTTACCGCTGCGCTTCAGTCAGTGGTGCCAGGCGATCCGCTGGATGAGAAAACCACACTGGGCCCGCTCTCTTCCAAAGAGGCGCGCGATCGCTTAGTCAAACAGGTTGATGAGGCCGTCGCACACGGCGCCCGCGTGGAGATTGGCGGTAAAGCGATTGAAGGCGTCGGCTGCTATTATCAGCCCACTATTCTGACGGGCCTGACGCCGGAAAACCCCGCGTATTATCAGGAGTTCTTTGGCCCGGTGGCGCAAGTTTATGTGGTGGCGGATGACCGTGCCGCCGTGGCGCTGGCGAACGATTCGCACTACGGCCTGGGCGGCTCTGTATGGACTAAAGACCTTGCCCGCGCACGTGCGATGGCGGCGCAGATTGAGACAGGCATGGTATTCATTAACTCACAAAGTGATACCGCTGCCGAACTGCCGTTTGGCGGTGTGAAACGCTCTGGCTACGGTCGCGAATTGTCCGATCTGGGTATCAAAGAGTTTGCCAACCAAAAGCTGGTGGTGATTGCTAGGTAGCTCGCTCATTTCGCCCATAAAAAAACCCCGCCGCGGCGGGGTTTTTTACGGCAACATCACTGCCCTTGTGGCGCAGCCTGGGCAGGCTTTGCCGTCTCATCTTGCGGTTTGGCTGGCGCGCTGTCGGCCTGTGCTTTTTGCGCTTGCGCAGCATCAGCTTTGGCTTTCTCTTCAGCGGCTTTATGCGCCGTGGCTTTTTCCGCCTGCGCTTTTTCAGCAGCGGCCTTCTGCTTGGCATCAGCCGCGTTATCCGGTGCTGGCTTCGTGGTCGCGGCTTTCTCTTCGGCCTTGTTATCCGCTGCTGGGGTTTTAGCAGCATCGGCCGCGGCAGGCGCGGACTCACTCTGGGTATCACCCGCGTTGTCAGTCGCGGCCGGTGCCGGTGCGGCAGGCTGCATTGGCGTGCCCTGCAGCGCGGCATTCAGTGCGGCAGAGAACTGATCCCAGCTGCAATAGCCATTGGCGTCGGCCTCACACCCAGCCAGCTGAAGCGTGACGCGCTTGGGCGGGTTGTTCAGGCTCAGTACGTCGGCGTTACGCAACTGTTCCGCTGTCTGGTAGACATACTCCACTTTAAGCAGGTCTTTGTTGTTTTTCGCATCGTGCCAACGCTCAAACACCACTTGGCCACCAATCGGCGTTTTTTCATCGTTACCCGGCAGCTCATACGGTTTTACCTGCAAGGCACTCAGCAGCGACGCGATATTGGAGTCGTGTCCAACCATCAACGTGACTTTTGGCGCACTGGCTTTATCTTCGTTAATAAGCTGGCTGCGGATGTAATCGACCAGCGGCGCGGCCACTTCACGCGCGATCACTGGAGAACCGAACAGCGCATCCTGATAACCATTTTTAATGGCAGCCAGCTCTTTCCACTGCTCTGGCGTTTTGATCTGGCCCCATGCGACCTGATCGGCTGGGAATCCCTGGTAGTATTGCAGAGTGAACGCATCCACCAGTGAATTGCCTACCTTCAGCGGGCCGCTGACGTTTGGCTCTTTGCCATTCTCCGCGCTAAAGACGTTCTCACCGCTGCTGAGGTCACACTGCTTTTTACCGTTACAGGCCGGTGACGACTTGTAATCAATGATCTTTTCCAGCCGCTGCAGCGCGGGTTTCAACGCCAGTTTTTCATTGGACGCCGTCATTGCAGCCAGCGCTTTTTTGTTGAAGTCGTCGCTGCCGTCAGTAATGGCCGGATTGAAGATAGGATCCATGGTGCCCATGGCATCCTGATGCGTCACAGCGATATCGCAACCGGGGAAGGCGCCGGCCACAAAATATTGCGCGGTGGCAACGGTACGCTGCAGGCTGTTGGCGTAAACAAAGATAGTGCTGCTGTCAGGGCAACTGCCGTTTTGCACCAATCCCTTCTGCGCGAGCCACTGACGCGTGTAATTTCCCATATACACCTCAAGCACGCCGCCTTTGGTGGTTAATTCACCACCAGCCACGTCCCATTGAGGCCAACTTTTCTTCGTGGATTGCTCCAGCACGCTGCCATTATTCGCCAGCGGCGCACGCAGATTGTGACGACTCAACATCAATACCTGCTGTAACTGCATATCCCCATCCGCGGCGTAGGCGGACATTCCCATTGGGAGCGCAGCGATAACTGACAATGCGCAAAGACTCAGTTTCTTGATCATTGTGCTTATTCCATAGTTCATCAGTGAAACACTCTGGCTTTCAAACGATTAGCATAGCGAGGAGCATAGTGGCAGACAGTGTAACCCAGCTTGCATCAGAAAATCGCCAGATGTTTACAAAAACAGTGAATCGACTATAGCAGTAAACGCATCGATCGGCGGTGTCGATAGAAAGATTAAAAACCAGGCGGGTGCGTGAGCAGGCGTGACCGATTAAAAATGCAAAAAGCCCGCATTGCTGCGGGCTTCTTTAATGTGGCGGAGGAAGAGAGATTCGAACTCTCGGATGGTTGCCCATCGACGGTTTTCAAGACCGTTGCCTTAAGCCACTCGGCCATCCCTCCGGAAATCATATTGTCATATCACTCTGCAAGAGTGATGGCGGAGGAGGAGAGATTCGAACTCTCGGATGGTTGCCCATCGACGGTTTTCAAGACCGTTGCCTTAAGCCACTCGGCCACCCCTCCGCAATGAGGCGCACTATAAACATCCCCCTGAGCGATGTAAAGAAGGGAATGAACCGTTCGCCTGAAAAACAGCCAAAAGCTGATTTTTTGCCGTCGAAATCGCCATTCTGCTCAACGAAACAGCATGTTATCGCGTAAAGATGGGTAAAACGCCTTGGTCGTTTTCTCTGCGTTGCGTATTCTGCGCCCATTATTGGTGTTTTTATCTTTCTATCAGGAGCAAATGATGGACAGAATTATTCGCGCATCACAGCAGCAATCACTGATCAGCACCCACAAAGTGCTGCGTAATACCTATTTCTTACTGGGGCTGACCCTCGCATTTTCGGCAGTAACCGCAACACTCAGCACCGTCTTCGCCCTGCCGTCGCCCGGTTTCATCTTAATGTTGGTCGGTTTTTACGGTCTGATGTTTTTGACCTATCGCCTGGCCAATAGCCCGGCTGGCATCCTCGCTGCCTTTGCCTTTACCGGCTTCCTCGGTTACTGCCTCGGACCGATTCTGAGTTCGTTTCTGACGGCGGGCATGGGTGACGTTATTGCGATGGCGTTAGGAGGGACGGCACTGGTGTTCTTCTGCTGTTCAGCGTACGTCCTTACCACGCGCCGCGATATGTCCTTCCTCGGCGGTATGATGATGGCAGGTTTTGTTGTGCTGCTGGTTGCGGTGATTGCAAATATTTTCCTGCAACTGCCTGCCCTGCATCTGGCCATCAGCGCGCTGTTTATCCTGTTCTCTGCTGGCGCGATTTTGTGGGAAACCAGTAATATTATTCACGGCGGTGAAACTAACTACATACGCGCGACCGTAAGCCTGTATGTTTCGCTGTATAATATCTTTGTTAGCCTGCTCAGCCTGTTGGGCTTTGCAAATAAAGAGTAACGTTTAACCGCGTGTAAAACCTCGCTTCGGCGGGGTTTTGTTTTTTGCGCTGAAGGAAATTACAATGGCACCTCATTTTATGAGGAGGCAGTGTGAATTTTGCCGGTAAAGAGATAGCCACCGACGCGGAAGGCTATTTGAAAAGTAGCGCAGACTGGAGCCCTGAGCTGGCCACGGTCATTGCCGATCGGGAAGGCATCCCTATGAGCGATGCGCACTGGGAGGTCGTGAATTTTGTGCGGGCGTTCTACCAAGAATTTAACACTTCCCCGGCGGTGCGCATGCTGGTTAAAGCGATGGCACAGAAATACGGGGAAGAGAAAGGCAATAGCCGCTATTTATTTCGCCTGTTCCCGGATGGACCGGCAAAGCAAGCAACGAAAATTGCCGGCCTGCCAAAACCGGCCAAGTGTTTGTAATTAGCCCGTAGTGAAATCCGTGGGGGGCTGCGCAATCTGGTGCGGCTCCACCAGCACTTTTTTTACCTGCGCGCTGCGAGGACCTCCCTGCTCAAACCACGCGATCAACGCCTTTACCTGCTCATCATCACCGACCGCCAACACTTCCACACTGCCATCCTGAAGATTATGCGCATAGCCGCGGATACCCAGTGATTTGGCCTGTGTCTGGGTATGATAGCGAAATCCCACCCCCTGAACGACGCCGTGCACCCAAATTTTGTAGCATGTTGTCGCCATAGCAATTCCCCCTTGCGCGTTGCAATTTTCCGCCATCCACCGGAGAATGACGCCTCATTTTTTTAGGTAAGCATAGCAAACATGACCGTTCGATTGATTCTCGCCAAGGGACGCGAAAAATCCCTGCTTCGCCGCCATCCTTGGGTATTTTCAGGTGCCGTTGCGCGTATGGAGGGCAAAGCCCAGTCTGGTGAAACCGTGGATGTGTGTGACAGCAGCGGTAAATGGCTGGCACGCGCCGCTTTCTCGCCGCAGTCACAAATTCGGGCGCGCGTGTGGTCCTGGCAGGAAGACGAGTCGATCGACATTGCATTCTTTGTGCGCGGCCTGCAAAAAGCGCAGCAGTGGCGCGACTGGCTGGCAAAACGCGACGGCCTCAACAGTTATCGCCTGATTGCAGGTGAATCCGATGGCATGCCGGGCGTTACCATTGACCGCTTTGGTGATTTTCTGGTGCTTCAGCTGCTGTCTGCTGGCGCTGAGTATCAGCGTCCTGCCCTGATTTCAGCGTTGCAGCAGTGCTATCCCACCTGCGCCATCTACGACCGTTCTGATGTCGCGGTGCGTAAAAAGGAAGGACTTGAGCTTACGCAGGGCCCCGTTATGGGCGAGCTTCCTCCCGCGCTGCTGCCCATTACCGAGCACGGCATGAAACTCCTGGTTGATATTCAGGGTGGCCATAAAACGGGCTATTACCTTGATCAGCGCGACAGCCGTTTTGCAACCCGCCGCTATGCCGAAAACGCACGCGTCTTAAACTGTTTTTCCTATACCGGTGGCTTTGCAGTCGCCGCGCTGATGGGCGGCTGCCAGGAAGTGATCAGCGTGGACACGTCACAAGAAGCGCTGGATATCGCCAAACAGAACGTTGAGTTGAACCAGCTTGATGTTAGCCGCGCGCAATTTGTACGCGACGATGTGTTCAAACTGCTGAGACGCTATCGCGACAGCGGTGAGAAATTTGATCTCATCGTGATGGATCCGCCCAAGTTTGTTGAAAACAAAAATCAGCTGATGGGTGCCTGCCGCGGCTATAAAGATATCAATATGTTGGCAATGCAACTGCTTAACCCCGGCGGCATCTTGCTCACGTTCTCCTGCTCTGGGCTGATGGCGACAGATTTATTCCAGAAGATTATCGCCGACGCCGCCCTTGATGCGGGTCGTGATGTACAATTTATAGAGCAGTTCCGCCAGGCAGCCGACCACCCAGTGGTGGCCAGCTATCCCGAAGGGCTTTATCTTAAGGGGTTTGCCTGCCGCGTTCTGTGACTTGAAAACCTTCTTTCTGCCTCCATATTGTTGGCAGAGTAAAGTTTTGGGAGGTCACAATGATTGCCAGTAAATTTGGAATTGGACAGCAGGTCCGTCACCGTCTCTCCGGGGTGCTGGGCGTTATCGTGGATGTCGATCCGGAGTATTCATTGGACGAACCCGAGATGGATGAGGTTGCGGCAGCAGAATCGCTGCGTGCCGCACCCTGGTACCATGTGGTGATGGAAGATGAAGAAGGTGAACAGGTTCATACCTATATCGCTGAAATTCAGCTAGCCGGTGAAACGACCATAGAGCATCCCGAACAACCGTCGATGGATGAACTGGCCGCTTCGATTCGTGAGCAACTGCAGGCGCCGCGTCTCCGGCATTAATGCCTCTTATCCGCATAACGGCGACGCTCGCGTCGCCGTTTTTTATTGTTGCACAGGCGGAATGCCCAATCGCGGAATCTCAATTTTGGGGCAGCGATCCATTACTACCGTTAAGCCTGCCTCGCCAGCCAGAACTGCCGCCTGTTCGTTGATCACGCCGAGCTGAAGCCAGAGCACTTTTGCCCCTACCGCGATTGCCTCTTGAGCTACGCCCCACGCCGCTTCCGCGTTGCGAAAAACGTCAACCATATCAATCTTTCCCGGTATTTCCTGCAGCGAGGCGTAGACCGTTTGCCCCAACAGCTGCTGCCCCGCCAGTTTCGGGCTCACCGGAATCACCTCATAACCCTGATCCAGTAAAAACTTCATTACCCCATAGCTGGGGCGCTGAGCGCGGTCGCTGGCGCCCACCAGCGCAATGCGTTTGGTATCGGTCAACACGTCACGAAGCAGATCGTCATTCATCGTATTCTCCTTATATCTGCGTTTCAGTGTAGATAAGCTGGACCTGAATACTGCCTGCGCCAGCGCGAAATGTTTGCGCTGGGGCACGATTAAATATGTTAAATTGTAAATTAAGTGCCATAATGTAAGAATTTGCTACACACAATTCTGTGAGCCCACGCTGGGAGAGGAAATGAAGCGGATTTACGCTGTTACGGGTTTACTCGTATTGCTCGTATCGGCTACGTGTCAGGCGATTAGCCTTAGGCTCGATTCCGACATCGATATTTTGGTGCTGGATGGACACAAAATGTCTGGTTCTCTTCTTAAAGGGGCTGACAGCCTCGAACTTGATCGCGGCCAACATCAGCTCCTTTTTCGCGTGCACGATACCTCCGCTAACGCGCCGCCTTTCACGTCTGGCCCGATGATTGTCACATTTAGCGCCGACGCGCGTACGGTGGCTGTTCGCCTACCCGCACTTACCCATCCACATGAGCGTATCGCTTTTGAAAAAGGGCTGACTTTTACCATGGTGGATGAACGGGGGAATGAAATTGCGAGTCGTCGCGACCGGTTAGCGCTGACAAACAGCGCGGATGCGGAGCAAGCCATGCTTCGCTATAACCGCACGGCCCAGGCGGCCTCCGTGCCCGGCTTTGCGCTGCGTGCGCCCGCTGCACCCAGCAGCGAAATGAATGTGGATTTTGCCTGGCAGGAGGCGGCTGACCTACCCTCTTTACAGCGCTGGTTCCAACGCTTTGATGCCGCGACCCGTTTGCGCTTTCTTAGCTGGATGAAAACGTTACGCGCCAGTTGATAGCGGAGAAATCACAGAGGTAAACTCATGCCTGATCCCCTTTTATCAGGACACCTCATGGAGCAGACTCTTCGTACCCTTCCGGTGCAAAAACATATCGCCCTTGTAGCCCACGATCACTGTAAATCCTCTCTGCTGGAATGGGTTAACAATAATCAGGCTGCGCTACAGCCTCATGTCCTTTATGCCACTGGCACTACCGGCAATTTAATTACTCGTCACAGTAATCTTGATGTGAACGCCATGCTAAGCGGCCCGCTGGGCGGCGACCAGCAGGTAGGCGCGCTAATTTCTGAAGGCAAAATTGATGTGCTGTTTTTCTTTTGGGATCCGCTCAATGCCGTGCCACACGATCCGGATGTTAAAGCACTGCTGCGCCTCGCCACCGTCTGGAACATTCCGGTTGCCACCAACCGTGCAAGCGCGGATTTCATCATTCAGTCACCGCTCTTTTCGCAACAGGTGGCGATCCAGATCCCCGATTACCCTCGCTATCTTGCTCAACGGCTCAACGCATAAGCGTTAAGGTTTACGACTTTGCGGCACGCCCAGCTCGCGTAATGATTCGACAAACGTCGAGGGCTGGGTCTTATCAAACAGCAGCCACACCTGCTGTCGCGCACGCGTCATCGCCACGTAGGCCAGCCGCCGCTCTTCTGCATCCGGGAAATCCTCCGGCTGAGGCAGTAATCCCTCCTCAATAATGGATTCACGCGCCTGCGCCGGAAATCCATCTCGACCTTCATGTAACCCGCAGATAATCACATAATCTGCCTGCTGGCCTTTACTGGCATGAATCGTCATAAAATCCAGCTGCAGCGTTGGCCATCGCGTTCGGGCCTTATCCAATAGACTTGGACGTAAATGGTGATAGCGCGCCAGAATCAGTATCCGCTCATCTGCTGCAGCATAGCCGCTGAGCTTATCCAACAGCGGCTCAAGCTGATCCTCAGGCAAGAGAACGATGGACTTTTTATTGCCTTTGCTAAGGCTATTAAGCGGCTTGCGCAACTGGTGTGGATTTTGCTGAATGAAGCGGTTGGCAATGTCACCGATACGATCGTTAAAACGATAGGTGGTATCTAAAACGCAGCGATCGCCATCGCCAAAATAGTGATGAAACGCGGTGGTTAGGGTCATCTCAGCACCGCTGAAGCGGTAAATCGCCTGCCAGTCATCGCCTACGGCAAACAGGCTGGTACGGGCATTCTGCTGACGTAACGCCGAAAGCAACGCGGCGCGCTGGGGCGAAATGTCCTGAAACTCATCCACCAAAATATGCTTCCAGGGGCTAATGAAACGGCCCTTTTCGAGCACGGCGATGGCTTGATGAATCAGGCCGGAAAAGTCGACGGCTCCCTCATCTTTAAGGGCGCTTTTCCACGCTTTAAGCAGCGGGGCCATCAGTTTGATCCGTTTACTGAAGCGCTCACGTAAGGCGTCTGGCGCATCTTCAATCATTGCGGCTTGCGCGCCGCCGTGCATGCGCATCAGGCTAACCCAGCGCTCAAGACGCGGCGCGAGCCGCTGAGCAAGGCGCTCATCTTGCCAGAACGGTCCCTCTGCAATCTCCCACGCTAACTCCTCCTGCAGCCACTGCCGCCAGCCACTTGCCTGCGCTTTTTTACTGGCACACTGCTCACGCCACGCCTCAATGAGCAGCTGGCGGCGGGCGACGCTATCCCCCTCAAGCTTGCTGACAATCGGCTGTTTTTTACTGCCTTCACGAATGATGTGCAGCGCCAGCGCATGAAAGGTGCGCGCCTGCATATCGCGCGCATTGAGCCGTGATTGAAGGCGGTCGTTCATCTCCTCTGCCGCCTGACGACCAAATGCCAGCAGCAGGATCTGTTCGGGTTCAGCCAATTTTCGTTGTAACAACCAACCGGCGCGGGCCACCAATACCGATGTTTTACCGCTACCTGCCCCAGCCAGTACCAACAGCGCATCTTCGCCATTCACCACTGCTTCGCACTGAGAGCGATTCAGTGGCGTGGTTTCCACCGTGTTGAAAAAATTGGCGTTACTCTCCAGCACGCTGTTTGTCCAGGCGCGATTGCGCTGACGAACGGCCTGTTCCCCTTGCGCCAGCCATTGCTGACAGAATTGCCAGCATTCGCGGCAGTTATCGAATGATTCGATTCGCGCCAGCGGTAAAGGCAGAGCAGAAAACTGGCGCGTAATGCGTGCTTTAATCTCGGCTAGCTCGCTGCGCTTTAACCAGCGATCCTGCTCAACAATGTGCAGAATATCCTGCTTAAGCGCGCTGAGAACCTCTGCGCTGATCGCGCTCATTTCCTCGCTCCATTGCAGCCAGGCCTGCTGCAACGCGTGGAAAAATCGCTGGGTCTCCTGCCACTCCGTGCCGTGCAGGCGAACGACTTTTTCCTCGGGCAGCACAAATTCCAGTTCGCCCCAGACTAATCCTCGCTTGCAGGCGATACGGATTAACTGGTTAAACGGAATCAAATACTCATGGCGGTCGCCGCTGACTTCCACGCCCGCAGCCAGTAAGCGCACCCGATTGTAAGGATGCTGGGCCAGACGTTTGCCCATTGATGTTGCTTTTAATTCCATGTCCGCATCGCCATCTGCCCGTTAATTATCGCGCAGTTTACCTGCGAGACCCTTGGCGCTCCAGCCTTAAAACACGCTAAAATGGCGACTCATATTGCGGATTGCAAAAGGAAAATCGCGTTATGCGCACCGTGTTGAATATTCTTAATTTTGTCCTTGGCGGCGTCTTTACTACGCTCAGCTGGCTGTTTGCCACCCTCGTCAGTATTGTGTTGATTTTCACCTTGCCACTGACGCGCTCCTGCTGGGAGATCGCCAAACTTTCGCTGATCCCCTTCGGCAACGAAGCGGTGCACGTCGATGTGCTGTATCCGGAGCGTAAAAACGCGGTAATGAATGCAGGTGGCACGTTCTTAAATGTGTTTTGGCTGATCTTTTTCGGTTGGTGGCTCTGCTTGATGCACATCTCCGCGGGCATCGTACAGTGCCTGACGGTCATCGGCATTCCTGTAGGGATTGCTAACTTTAAGATTGCTGCCATCGCCCTGTGGCCAGTGGGCCGTCGCGTGGTGTCCGTTGAAGAGGCACAAGCGGCAAGAGAGGCGAATGCTCGCCGTCGATTCTAAGGCAGATGCCCATGAGGCTTAACGTAATGGCAGAGTGGCGGCGTTACCTGTTCAACAACAGTTTGCGCTATTTACTGCGGATCTTCTTCGCGCTCGCAGGGTGCGCGGCCGTGCCGTGGTGGGTAAGTCAGATAGAGTGGACCATTCCCCTCACCTTGGGCGTGGTGGCTGCCGCGCTGGCCGATCTCGACGACCGCTGGACAGGGCGCCTTCGCAACCTGTTGATTACGCTTATCTGCTTTTGCGTCGCCTCGGTTTCGGTCGAACTGCTTTTTCCGCATCCGTGGGCCTTTGCGCTGGGGCTGGCGCTCTCCAGCTGGGGATTCATTTTGTTGGGGGCGCTGGGCCAACGTTATGCCACCATCGCCTTTGGCGCCTTGCTAATCGCCGTTTATACCATGCTGGGCATCGGTTTGTTCCCGCAATGGTGGATGCAGCCCGTTCTACTGCTGATTGGTGCCCTTTGGTATAACTTGCTGACCTTTATTGGCCATTTGATGTTTCCGGTACGACCGGTGCAGGAGCAGCTTGCCGCCAGTTTCTCCCAGCTTTCACGCTATCTGGAAGCGAAGGCCAACCTGTTTGATCCCGATGCAGGCAATCAGGACGACGCGGCGTTTGTTGCTGCGGCAATGGTGAATAGCCAGCTGGTCGCGCAGCTCAACCTCACCAAAAGTACGATTCAAAGCCGTCTGCGCGGCGATCGTGGCTCGCGCAGTACGCGTCGCAGCCTACATTACTATTTTGTGGCACAGGATATTCACGAGCGCGCCAGCTCCTCTCACCTGCAATATCACCTGTTGCGCGATAACTGGCGTTACAACGAAATTCTGTTTCGCTTTCAGCGCCTGCTGAATATGCAGGCACAGGCGTGTCGAGAACTGGCTGAAAGCATTCTATTGCGGCAAACCTGGCATCACAGTAACGCGTTTAATCGTACTTTTTCCCGACTGGAGAGCGCGCTTGAGCGGTTACAACAGCAGTCACCGCAGGATGAACACCTGCGCCCACTGTTTTGGCTGCTGCGCAATCTTCGGGCGATTGACGGCCAGCTGAGTTCGATTGAATCCGATCGGGGTTTAGCTGACTCGCCTCTCTCGGCAGACGATGACTTATCGCGTGAAGGCCTCAGCGGTTGGACGGATATCCGCTTGCGGCTGAGCCGGCATCTCACGCCACAATCTGCTCTATTCCGCCATGCGATGCGGATGACGCTGGTGCTGTGCGTCGGGTATGCCTTTATACAAATCACGGGTGTCCAACGCGGTTATTGGATATTGCTCACCAGCCTCTTTGTTTGCCAGCCTAACTACAGCGCCACTCGCCGACGGCTGGCATTGCGCATTGGCGGAACGCTAGCCGGCATAGCCATAGGTTTACCCGTGCTTTGGCTGGTTCCATCGATTGAAGGGCAGCTCATTTTAATTGTGCTGAGCGGCGTGCTGTTTTTTGCGTTCCGCCAGATCCAGTATGCGCAGGCAACGCTGTTTATCACCCTTCTGGTGCTGCTGTGCTTTAACCTGCTGGGTGAAGGCTTCGACATTGCGATTCCCCGCGTCGTGGACACCCTGTTGGGCTGTGGCCTGGCATGGTTGGCAGTGGCGTTCGTCTATCCTGACTGGCGCTATCGTAAGATGAGCGTGGTCGTCGATCGTGCGTTAGAGGCTAACTGCCGCTATCTGGATGCGATTATGGAGCAGTATCATCAGGGCAAAGATAATCGTCTGGCTTATCGCGTAGCGCGACGTGATGCGCATAATGCCGATGCAGAGCTGGCCTCGGTGGTTTCGAATATGAGCAGTGAGCGCAAAATGAAGCAGCCGTTGCGCGAAACGGCTTTCCGGCTACTGTGTTTAAATCACTCGTTCTTGAGCTATATCTCTGCTCTCGGTGCGCACCGTGAACGCTTGTCCGATAGCCAACTGCTTGCGTTACTCGATGACTCAGTCTGTTTCGTAGAGGATGTCCTTCAGATTGAATGCGTTTCCCAAGAGGAAGCGCTTGCCATGCAGCAATCACTGGCGCAGCGATTGAGCGCGCTGAACAGCAGTACAGAAAATCAGGCGCCCTTGGTCTTGCAGCAGCTAAGTTTACTTATTGCACTGCTGCCCGAAATTGCGCGCCTGCGTCGTACGCTACCTCATTAATGCCGACGCTCCGCCGCATAACGCTGGCGGAGCGTGTTTTCATACCACGCCCGAAGTTCAGCGCGAACGGCCGGAGACAATGCCGCTTCATGGTGTCCGGTAATCGCCCCTTCTAACGCCAATAACGTCTTAAACCCGATATTATTGTTAACCTCATACAATCTCAGCCAGCTTTGTCTGGAACCCAAATCGATCAGTAATCTGACAGAACAAATCCCGACATGATGGAGCATCATCTCTATTCGCAGGCTCAAATTGGCCAAGTCTTTAATGCGCATTGAGACAAGTCTGTCCTCAACTTCCTGTTTTGCCGCCGCAAGTGAACAGGCCGAGAGCCGCAACAATTGCTCGCGATCCTCCCAAAGCTGCGTATCGACTTTGAAGTAGTTGAGCTGCACCGGAACCCCACGTTTGCGATAGATCAGGGGTTCAAGTTTACGCGTGGCGTTATAGTGCTGAATCGCTTCACATGCCCGCAGGTAAAGAACATTGTCGTTAATATACGCAAACGTTATTTTTTCCACGGTCAGGGCATAACCGCCAAACTGAGTACGAGATTCGATCTTACCTAACTCAGCTAATTCAACTTTTGACTGTTCAACAACGGTATTTTTGCTCTTCATGACATCTCCAACTAAGAGTCCATCCTAAGGAAATTTCCTATAAAAAGTGTGGATATTCATCCGCTTAGAAGATAAAAAAAATGCATTAGCTATTCAATTAATAAAATGCGTCAGGAGCGATCTTGTTGCGTTTTTGAGAGCTGTTTTCCGAAATTGAGGTTGATCTTTACGCACGACCGCAGTACTGTACATCCATACAGTTCATTGCTGAGTGATTAAAAAATGCGTATTCAACTTCCTGGTCTTGCCGATCGTGCTACCCGTTTTGCTTCAACTGGATTAGCGCAACCTGCCGTAGGTGGAATCACTGAACTGCGTTACAACGAGCAACCCGGCATCATGCCACTGCTGCTGCTGCCTGTTTTGCAAAAACTGAGTGAGCAATCGCGCTGGCAACTCTGGCTCACCCCCGCACACAAGCTAAACCGCAATTGGATGCAGCAGGTTGGGTTGCCGCTGGAAAAAAGCATGCATATTACGGAATCAGAACGCTTCACCACGGTTCAAAGCATGGTAAAAGCGCTCGGTACAGGAAATTACAGCGTGGTTTTGGCGTGGATTCCCTATGAACTCAGTGGTGAAGAACGGCGTGAATTGGAAATGGCGGCGGAACAAGGTGAGTCGCTGGGCTTGATTATGCGCCCTCAATCTTCTGAGCAGGCCCTCTCAGGACAACGCAAAACGACAAAAATTCCCCCGGATTTGTTTCATTAAGTAAAAAAGCGGAATTTTCTCAGGTTAATTTTTATGAAACTTGCGCCTAAGCTACTGATTCTTTTCCCGCCAGCTTTGACAAGGGGTTAGGCGTTTTTTCTCCCTTCGATACCAATAAATTTGCCATGTTATTTGTTAAAATGTGTGTATAAATCGCTGTTTTTTTGCTGCCCGGCCTAACATCATACTTGTAACTTTCCAATCTCGTTGTAGACTTTATCTCGCCAGGGTGCTCAATAACCTCCGTTTTTTTGCGGTAGAGTCATAAGCGAGCAGTAAGACCCGGCGAAGGATTACAACCAAGAGCAACCTTTTTGCTCATTGCCTATTTGGATGATAACGAGGCGCAAAAATGAAAAAGACAGCTATCGCAATTGCAGTGGCACTGGCTGGCTTCGCTACCGTAGCGCAGGCCGCACCTAAAGATAACACCTGGTACACCGGTGCTAAACTGGGCTGGTCTCAGTATCACGATACTGGATACTACGGTCACGGTTACGAGAACAACAACGGTCCAACTCACGAATCACAGCTGGGTGCGGGTGCCTTCATGGGCTACCAGGCTAACCCATACCTGGGCTTCGAGCTGGGCTATGACTGGCTGGGTCGTATGCCTAACAAAGGCACTGTGACCAACGGCGCATTCAAAGCACAAGGCGTTCAGCTGGCTGCTAAACTGAGCTACCCAATCAATGACGATCTGGACGTATACACCCGTCTGGGCGGCATGGTATGGCGTGCAGATGCAACTCAGACCAACCCAACCACTGGCCGCATCAGCGACCACGACACCGGCGTTTCTCCGCTGGCTGCTGTTGGTGTTGAATACGCACTGACCAAAAACTGGGCAACCCGTCTGGACTACCAGTGGGTTAACAACATCGGTGATGCACAGACCGTTGGCGCACGTCCAGACAACGGCATGCTGAGCGTGGGTGTTTCTTACCGCTTCGGTCAGGATGAAGCAGCAGCACCTGTTGTTGCTCCGGCACCTGCTCCAGCACCCGTTGTTGAAACCAAGCGTTTCACGCTGAAATCAGACGTACTGTTCACCTTCAACAAGGCAACTCTGAAGCCAGAAGGTCAGCAGGCACTGGATCAGCTGTACAGCCAGCTGAGCTCAATGGATCCGAAAGACGGTTCTGTTGTCGTACTGGGCTTCACCGATCGCATCGGTTCAGAGCAGTACAACCAGAAGCTGTCTGAGAAACGTGCGCAGTCTGTTGTAGACTACCTGGTTTCTAAAGGCATCCCTTCTAACAAGATCTCTGCACGTGGCATGGGTGAATCTAACCCAGTTACTGGCAACACCTGTGACAGCGTGAAAGGCCGTAACGCCCTGATCGACTGCCTGGCGCCAGACCGTCGCGTAGAAATCGACGTTAAAGGCATCAAAGACGTTGTAACTCAGCCACAGGCTTAAGTTATCGCGTAAAAAAACCCCGCTTCGGCGGGGTTTTTTGTTTTACGTCGTTGGAGAACAATTACTCGCCGTCAGCCTCTTTGCCGCCAAGGATAGCCTGTAAATCCTGCTTTAACGTGGACATCTGCGAGGCGTATTTCTCTTTGCGTTCAGCATCCTCGATCAACTGCACCACCGTTTCAGACAACGTATTGCCGCGACGCTGCGCTAACCCGGCTAACCGCTGCCAAACCAGATACTCCAAATCAATGGATTTTTTTCGCGTGTGCTGATGTTCAGCATTGAAATGGCGTTTACGGCGCGCGCGGATAGTCTGCTTAAGGCGATTTTCTAACGCCGGATGGATATGCTCATCTATCCACTCGTTAACAGTGATGGGATTGTTCTCCATCGCCAGCAATAAATTAACCGCCGCCTGCGCAGCGCTCAGCTCAAGATGACGGGTGATTAACTCCCCTTCCCGATGCTTTTTCACCAGGTATTTCCACTTCCATCCGCTTTCAAGATTTTCGAGTTGCTGGTATTTCATCGGAATCTCATCATGATCACGTAACGAGCTAAGAATAACAGCTTTTTTCCCGGATGCAGCAACGAAAAACATGTTGTGAACATCACAGTTCGCGCCAGAACTCTGCCGTGATTAACCCTGCTAATTCCTGTATAATCGCGCTTTTCCTGAATCTGACTAATGCGAATATTTTGACCAACACTCAAATTACGTGGCAAACCCTGCAGCCGGATAGCGCGCGCTACCACTCCATTTTTTCAAGCCTCTCCCTGGAAGATAGCGATAGCCTCGCCGCGGTTCAGCCGCGTCTGCTGAATGCATTGGCGCATTTACATCATCAAACCCTCGGCCTTCCGCTGCTGCTGTTACGCAGCCAGGAAAACCGTGACTACCTGAGCTGTATTGCCGAAGCGGCCGAGCGCTTTCAGCCGGACGAACCCGTACTGCACGGTGGTGATTATCTCATCATGGGCGATAGTGTCAGTCTACAGCCCGCCAGCAATCCAGCCCGCCCGTTCACGAGCCAGGGAGGCGTGCATTTTGCCGACTGGATAGAGCCTGAGCAGCTGTTTGGCTGCGTGCGGCAGTATAAGGATCGCATACAACCGGAACCCGGGCTGATCCACCGCGCTAATGGGGGAACGTTGATCCTCGCCGTTACCCCGCTGCTGGCCCAACCGCTGATGTGGCTACGCCTGCGTAAATGCCTTGAGCTGGGTCGCTTTGACTGGTACTCCCAGGATGAGCGCCAGCCGTTGCCGGTGGCGATACCGGCTCTGCCGCTGACGCTTCGGCTAGTGCTGTGCGGTGAGCGCGATGCGCTGGCGAGTTTCCAGGAGATGGACGCTGAAGTGCACGAGATGGCGTTGTACAGCGAGTTTGAAGAGAATTTGCAGATCAACGATGAAGATGACATCACAAATTGGTGTCAGTGGACGCTCGCTCAGGCAGAAAAAGCCGAGCTCACCGCACCGGATGCGGATTTTTGGCCGCTGTTGATTAACGAAGCGGTCAGAATGACCGGCGATCAGGAAACGTTGCCGCTTTGCCCGCGCTGGCTCCGTCGTCAGCTACAGGAAGCTGCGCTGCACGGCGATAGCCTGAATGCGGTGGCGCTTAAAGATGCGCTGGAGGCCCGCGAATGGCGTGAAAGCTATCTCGCAGAGCGGATGCGCGATGAGATCTTACTTGATCAAATCATGATTGAGACCGATGGCGAGCGCGTTGGCCAAATTAACGGCCTGTCTGTCGTGGAATTTCCCGGCCATCCGCGTCCATGGGGCGAACCGTCACGTATTACCTGCGTGGTGCATCCGGGCGACGGTGAATTTAACGACGTGGAGCGCAAAGCCGAGCTGGGCGGGAATATTCATGCCAAAGGCATGATGATTATGCAGGCGTATTTGATTGCAGAACTCGAGCTGGATCAACAGCTGCCCTTCTCCGCCTCGGTGGTATTTGAGCAATCTTATTCAGAAGTCGACGGCGACAGCGCCTCGCTGGCCGAGCTCTGTGCCTTGATCAGTGCGTTGGCAAATCAACCGCTTAGTCAGCAAATTGCCGTCACGGGCTCGGTTGATCAGTTTGGCAACGTGCAACCCGTGGGAGGCCTGAATGAAAAAATTGAAGGCTTCTTCCACATTTGCAACGCACGCGAACTGACCGGCAAACAGGGTGTTATTCTGCCTGCCAGTAACGTGCGCCATCTGAGCCTGAGCCAGGAAGTGGTAGAGGCGGTGAAAGCAGAGCAATTCCATCTCTGGGCTATCGAAAGCGTTGAAGATGCGCTGCCGTTGCTCACCGGCATGGCCTGGAACAGCGAGAACGGCGAGTCGCTGATAAACCTGATACAGGAACGTATTACCCAATTTAATCAGCCTGAAGTGCGTCAGCGCCCTTGGCCGTTGCGCTGGATGAACTGGTTTAACCACCGCTGATTGCATTGCCCAGCGTACAACTGTTCGCTAATATTCGGGCTTCACTAAAAGAAGGCATATTAAGAACATGGTAGATAAACGCGAATCCTATAGCAAAGAAGACCTGATTGCCTCAGGCCGCGGCGAACTGTTTGGTGAGAATGGACCACCGCTTCCGTCCGATAACATGTTGATGATGGACCGCGTGGTCATGATGACCGAAGACGGCGGCAAGTTCGACAAAGGTTTTGTGGAAGCTGAACTGGATATCCGTCCCGACTTGTGGTTCTTTGACTGCCACTTCAAAGGCGATCCTGTTATGCCGGGCTGCCTCGGTCTGGATGCTATGTGGCAGCTGGTTGGCTTCTATCTCGGCTGGCTGGGTGCAGAAGGCAAAGGCCGCGCATTGGGCGTGGGCGAAGTCAAATTCACGGGTCAGGTACTGCCTTCCGCGAAGAAAGTCACCTATAAAATCCATTTCAAGCGCGTCATCAACCGTAAGCTGGTGATGGGCGTTGCAGATGGCGAAGTATTTGTTGACGGAAATTTGATCTATACCGCGACGGATTTGAAAGTCGGTTTGTTCAAAGATACCAGCGCGTTCTAAGTTTCCAACGAAAACCTCCGCACGCAGCGGAGGTTTTTTCCCTTTCGATATAGACATTCGACGGTGCTATGCCACTGCCGACCTGTCCTCCATGGCTTGTCGCCAACCTCCCAACCAGTGAGACCGGGCATCGATCATTTGATATGGGCATATCTCTTTAGAGCGGCCGGTAATTCCCGCTTGATAGCCCCGAGAATGTGCTCGTTCCAGGCGGTCTCGTTTCTGTCTCTTCATACCTCGTTTCCCTCATTTCAGGTCTGGTGGAATCTGGTGGAAAGATAGAGTGGCGAATTAATGTTCAACCACAGTAATGTTCTAACGCTGGTTGAACGAAAGGTCAATGCGCAATATTCACGCCAATGTCATCTTTTTGCCGTTAAAATGACATCTATTTTTGTAAAAAATCCGTCTATCTCTCTGAATTTCAGATAAAAAAAGCCCCTGATTTGAACCCCGTCACGCGACGGCAAATCAGGGACTTAGCGCAGCTTCAACTTTTTCTTAATTTAGCGAAGCCACACTATTTGCCATCTGCTGTGCGGCTTGCTGCCATCCCTGCGCCAGTGCACGCACCATTGCGTCATACCCATCTTCGGTCTGCGGAACTGTCACATCGAAACCCTGCTTAATAAAGCGGCCCTGATGGTCTAACAGCCACTCACCGCTGATGACCACTTTCCCATCATAGCGCCCCTGGAAGCCGCTCACCGTCACGGACAGCGTATCGTGCAGCTCAGCAGGCGTGTTGCTGGCCACCAGCCTGCCCGGCAGCGCTTTGCTCAGGTTTGTCACCAGCGTCTGCTTGAGTTGCTGATCCAGCGGACTGGCCCACAGATTATTTGCCGCAATCACATACTTTACGTCGCTGGTTTGATACACCAACCCATTGCCGGCAAGGTAATCCGGCACGGTGACCTGCTCCACCCACAGCATCGGCGGGTTGCCCGACGCCGAACTGCTTATTTGGGCGGAATTGCCTGCAGGCAGTTGGTAATAGGTCGTCTCAATGGTGCTACTGCAGCCTGCCATCAGCAGGATCGCGCCGATAATCAGTGCTTTTTTCACTGTTTCGCCCTCTTTGGCTGTGGATCTTCGCCGGGCTTCGCTTCAAACACCAGCGCATTGCTTTTACCGTTGATGGTTTTCAGCACCGGCTGCAGCTCACGCAGCACTTGGTCGAGACGCTGCATGTCGCCTACCAGCTTGTTATAGGCTGGCGAGCCAGGCTGGAGACCTTTCATACTGCGATTAAGTTCGCGCAGCGTCTGTTGCATATCCGCAGGCAAGGTTTTCATCGCCGGACTGCCGGTGATTTGATTAAGGTTATCCAGCGTTTTTTGTAGCTGCTGTAGCGTGCGCTGGCTCTCTTTTAACGTGCCTGTGGCTTGCGTAATCATCGGATTAAGCGGCAGCGCGTTGATCTTATCCAGTGCCGCAGTAAGTTTCTGCTGAATCTGGCTCAGACCGCCGCTGGTTGTAGGGATAACCTCAAGTCCGGCCACCTCGTTCGGTCCTTTATAGGCCGGAACGTTATCGTAGAAGTCGAGGTCAACGTAGAGCGCGCCTGACAACAGGTTACCGGTTTTCAACGTCGCTCGCAGGCCACGTTTCTTGCCCTCTTGCAGATGCTGCTCAAGATTGAAATCGCCACCCAAGCGGCTAACAAAGCGATCGGGTTCAATGCGGATCAGTACCGGTACGCGATAATCGGTGTTCAATGCCTGGTCCATGCCCGGAATGGTATAAGGCACCTGCGATACCGTGCCCAGGCGGATGCCGCGGAATTCAACCGGCGCACCCACTTGCAGACCGCGAATCGAATCGCTGAAGAACAGCAGGAAATCGGTGTGCGCGGTGTACAGCGAATCCTGAATACTGCGCTGGTCGTCAAACAGGTGATATTCCGCTTTGTTCTGCGCAACCTGACCTAGCTCGGCGCCGTCCGGTACGTCAAAACTCACGCCGCCGCTGAACAGCGTAGTCAGTGAGCCCATTTCTACGCGCATGCCCGAGGCTGACATATCCACCGCAATACCGCTGTCTTTCCAGAAGCGCACGTTGGTGGTCACCAAACGATCGTAGGGAGCGGAGATGAACAGTTGATAGGTCATCATACGTTTTTCGGTATCGAAGGCGCTGGTTTCCACCGTGCCCACGCGATACCCCCGGAACAGAACCGGATCGCCCGCGTTAAGCTGCCCGGCTTTTTTGCTGTCCAGCGTAATACGGATACCTTTCGCATCCGGCGGTGCCAGCGGAGGCGCATCCAGCAGCTGATACTGTTCTGGCATCTCCCCTTTTTCGCCGGGCTGCAGTTCGATATACGCACCGGAAAGCAGCGTGCCTAATCCGGTAATGCCTTCCCGCCCGACCTGCGGTTTCACCACCCAAAACACACTGTCTTTGTGCAGCAGTTTTTCCATACCCGCATTCAGGCGCGCTTTGATTTCAACGTGGTGCAGATCGTCAGTTAATACCGCGCTCTCCACCACGCCGACATTCACGCTGCGACTCTTGATCGCCGTTTTGCCGGCTTCAATCCCCTCAGCGCTTTCGGTAATCAGCGTTACCTCTGGCCCCTGATGACTGAAATGATAAAACAGAATCCAGCCGCCAATGAGTAGCGTCACAATAGGTACGATCCAGACTGGCGACCAGCGTTTTATCTGGTCGACATTAGCAGTCCCGTGATGGTTGTCCGTCAAAGCGCGGCTCCTCAGATGCAGTTTCCTTTTGTCGATCCCAGATCAACCGCGGATCAAACGTCATTGCCGCAAACATGGTCAGAATCACCACTAATGCAAACAACAGCGCACCCGGCGCGGGATAAACACTCATTAGCCGCCCCATGCGCACCAGCGCAGAGAGGACGGCGATCACAAACACATCGATCATTGACCAGCGGCCAACAAATTCGACAACTTCATACACCACATGCATGCGTTCGCCATCAAAGCGCCCGCGACCGCTGGCATGCCAGCACAGCCAGCCAATGGCCAGCATTTTGAGCGATGGCACCATGATGCTGGCGATAAAAATCACCAGGGCCACGGGCCAGGAACCGTCACCCCACAGCAGGATCACCCCCGACATAATGTTCGAGGGATAGGCGGACCCCAAGGTTTCCGTCACCATGATCGGTAAAATATTTGAAGGCACGTAGAGAAGTAGCGAGGTCAGCAGCAGGGACAATGTCCATTGCAGGCTGTGCCTACGTCGCGCCTGCGCCTTCACGCCACAGCGCGGACATGACGCCTGGTGCGCCGGCAGAATGGCCGTACAGCACGGGCAACTGCGCAGCCCCTGCTTCAATCCGCTGATACCCGCTTTGGGCTGCTGCGGCAAGGCGGGCAGCGCGTCAATGCGCTGCCACAGCCAACGTTTGTCCACGCATTGAAAGGCGCGAAGCTGCAACAAGCAGAACAGGCACCACGGCCAAAAGCTGGTGCCCAAGCCAATTTCACCGTAGGCCATGAGCTTAACGAAGCTCACCAGCACACCCGCCATAAAGATCTCAGCCATGCCCCAGCTGCGCAGATGAAAGAGGATGCGCGCCAGGCCCTGCCGCACACTGTGCGGCAGGCGGACCGGGTTAACCAGCAAGAGGATAATCACCATCGCGCACGCAGGAATGGCCTGCACAAACAGCAAAAACAGCGTGGCCAGACTGCGGTAATCCTCACTGACCATCACCTGCGGGATGTCGGTTAGGGCGATTTGACTGCTCAAGCCCGCAACGTGCATGCTGATGAAAGGAAAGAGATTCGCCAGCACCAGCATAAACAGCGCCGCGCAGGCGTAGCCCGTAGGCCGCCTGCGCGGCTCATGCCAGTTGGCCGTGAGTGTCGTGTGGCAGCGCGGGCAGCGCGCACGGCTGCCGACCGGAATAGCTGGCAGCTTTACTGTTAAATCACACTGTGGACACAAGATCCACTGATGCGCCTGTTCCGCTGCACACATACTCACTCCCAGGGATTACCCACCGTTTTTCAGTGCTTCCAGCTCTTCCCAGCGCGCGAAAGCCACCTCAAGCGCCTGTTCAGCGTCGGCCAACGCGTCCAGCACCGGCTGCGTGTCGCTATGCGGCTGACTGAAAAAGTCAGGATGGCTCATCTTGGCCTGCAGTTCACCGATACGTGTTTCCAGCTGCTCCAACTTTTGCGGCAACTGTTCAAGCTCACGCGTTAGGTTATAGCTTAATTTGCTCGCGCTGCGCTTGGTGGCGTCGCTTTTTTCCGCACTTTTCGCAGGCGCGGTGGAAGTCTTCACCGATGCCGATTGCGTTTGCTTCCAGGCCGCGCGCTGCTGCTGTGCATCGTGATAGCCACCCACAAAGGCGCCGATGTTACCGTTACCGTCAAAAATCCAGCATTCGGTCACGGTATTATCAACAAATTGACGATCGTGGCTGACCAGTAAAACCGTGCCTTGATAGCCATCCACTAACTCCTCAAGCAGCTCGAGGGTTTCGACATCCAGGTCATTGGTTGGCTCATCAAGAATCAGTAAGTTGCTGGGTTTCAAAAACAGCCGCGCCAGCAGCAGACGGTTACGCTCGCCGCCCGACAGCGCGCGCACCGGCGTCATGGCGCGTTTGGGATGGAACAAGAAATCCTGCAGGTAGCCCAGCACGTGGCGCGGCTTACCGTTGACCAGCACTTCCTGCTTACCTTCGGCCAGGTTGTCCATTACGGTGCGATCCGGATCGAGCTCGGCGCGGTGCTGATCGAAGTAAGCGATCTCCAGTTTGGTGCCGCAGTGCACGCGGCCGCTGTCAGCCTTGAGCTGCTCCAGCATCAGGCGCAGCAGCGTGGTTTTACCGCAGCCGTTGGGGCCGATAAGGGCGATTTTATCGCCGCGCTGCACTTGGGCGGAAAAATCGCGCACCAGCGTTTTGCCACCCACGCTGTAGTTCACGTTTTCCAGCTCAAACACAATTTTACCGGATCGCGCCGCTTCACCGACCTGCATATTGGCTTTGCCCATCACATCACGGCGCTCGGAACGCTCCCGGCGCAGCGCTTTGAGCGCACGCACGCGGCCCTCATTACGGGTGCGGCGCGCTTTGATGCCCTGACGAATCCACACCTCTTCCTGCGCCAGTTTGCGATCGAACTCAGCGTTCTGCATCTCTTCTACGCGTAGCGCTTCCTCTTTACCCAACAGGAACTGATCGTAGTCGCCCGGCCAGGACACCAGCTTGCCGCGATCGAGGTCAACAATGCGCGTCGCCATATTGCGAATAAATGAGCGGTCATGGGAAATAAACACGATGCTGCCGGTAAAGGTTTTCAGGAACGTTTCCAGCCAGTCGATGGTTTCGATATCGAGGTGGTTGGTCGGCTCATCCAGCATCAATACGCGCGGATTGCTCACTAACGCGCGACCCAGCGCCGCTTTGCGCAGCCAGCCGCCGGAAAGCGAAGAGAGCTCGGTGTCCGGCTGCAGGCCAATCTGCTGCAGCACATCATTAATACGGCTATCCAGCTGCCACAGATTCTGATGATCCAGGATCGCCTGCAGGCGTCCCATTTCATTGAGGTTCTTCTCGCTGGGATCCTCCATGACCACATGCGAGATAGCATGGTAGGCCTTGAGGTGCTCAGCCTGTTCCGCCACGCCTTCGGCCACAAAGTCATAGACGGAACCGGTGATGTTACGCGGCGGGTCTTGCTGCAGGCGTGACACCACCAAATCCTGCTCATAAATGATGCGGCCATCATCCAGCGGCTGCTCGCCGTTGATGATTTTCATCAGCGTAGATTTACCGGCGCCGTTACGGCCAACCAGACAGACGCGCTCGCCCTCTTCGATGTGTAGCTCGGTGTTATCCAACAGCGGCGCATCGCTGAATGAGAGGTAAGCGCCATGGATACTGATCAGTGACATAAACCTTATTCCTTACCGGCGTGGCTAACCAGCCAGCAGTTGTGAATTTGACGATTGCGGACGAAATCCTGCGACAGGGTTTTTTGCGTAATTTCCTGCGCCTGTAGGCCCAGTTTCTGCAACCCTTCCCGATCCATTTTGAAGCCGCGCTTGTTGTTGGAGAACATGATAGTGCCGCCGCGCCGCAGCAGACGCTTAAGATTCTGCATCAGCATCAGGTGGTCGCGCTGGACATCGAAATCCGCCTCCATGCGTTTGGAGTTAGAGAACGTTGGCGGATCGATGAAGATCACATCAAATTGTTCGTCACTCTCGCGCAGCCAGCTCAGGCAATCGGCCTGCATCAGGCGATGTTGACGGCCGGTTAAGCCGTTCAGACGCAGATTGCGCTCTGCCCACTCCAGATACGTGCGTGACATATCCACCGTGGTGGTGGATTTTGCCCCGCCCAAGCCAGCGTGGACGCTGGCGCTGCCGGTGTAAGCGAACAGGTTAAGGAAATCTTTGCCCTTGCTCATGTTACCGAGCATTTGGCGCGCGATACGGTGATCGAGGAACAGACCGGTATCGAGATAATCGGTAAGATTGACCAGCAGGCGCGCATTAAATTCCTGCACCTCTATGTAATTGCCCTTCTCACTCAGTTTTTGGTACTGGTTTTTACCCTTTTGCCGTTCGCGCGTTTTCAGCACCAGACGGTTGGCAGGCAGCGCAAGCACGCTCAGCGTCGCGCTAATGACATCGAGCAGGCGCTGGCGCGCCTTGCTGGCATCCACGCTTTTCGGCGGGGCATATTCCTGAACCACCACCCAATCGGCGTAGCGATCCACCGCCACGTTGTATTCAGGGAGATCGGCGTCATACAGGCGATAACATTGAATGCCGGATTGCTGCGCCCACTTTTCCAGCTTTTTCACGTTCTTGCGCAGACGGTTGGCGAAATCTTCAGCAATCTGCGCGCTGCTTTCACCGCTGCTCGCGGCCAGCTGATAGTTTTTCTGTACGCACTCTAGCGGGCCGTTTTTCGCCTTGAACTGGCGTTCTGCGCGCAGCTGCAGACAGCTCAGCAGCTCTGGGGATGCGCTGAAGAGCGACAGCTGCCAGCCGCCAAAGTGCTGCTTCATCAGCCGGCCAAGCTGGCTGTGCAAGGCGATGAGCGCAGGCTCGCTCTCAAGACGCTCGCCGTAAGGCGGATTGCTTAACACCGTGCCGGTGACGTCCGTCTCTGCCAGCGGGTTCTTGAGCTGTAGCACGTCCTGCTGTTGCAGCGTGAACAGCGTATAGACGCCAGCACGACGGGCGTTGGCGCGCGCCGATTCCAGCACGCGGCCGTCGTTGTCATAGCCAAAGAAGCGTGCCTTCGCCGCCGCGGTTCCCACGCGGGCGCGCTCTAGCGCGTCGTTATGGACTTCCTGCCACAGCGCGGCATCATGCTTTTTCCAGGCGTTGAATCCCCAGCGCGGGCGCAACAATCCCGGTGCGCGATCGCAGGCGATCAGTGCTGCTTCAATCAGCAACGTACCGGAACCGCACATGGGATCGACCAGCGGCGTCTCTTTCTGCCAACCGGCGCGCATCACAATCGCGGCCGCCAGGTTCTCTTTCAGCGGCGCCTGCCCCGTTTGCTGACGATAGCCGCGCTGGTGCAGCGCATCTCCGCTGAGATCAAGCGCAATGCTCACGCGATCTTTATTCAGCCAGGCATTAATGCGGATTCCCGGCTGCTCGCGATCCACGCTAGGCCGCTCAAGATTCTGGCGGGTAAAGCTGTCTACAATGGCATCTTTGATACGCAACGCGCCAAATTGGCTGTTGCGAATCACGTCATTGGTGCCGCTGAAATGGATGGCAAAGGTGGTCTCGCTGCCGAACAGCTCGGTCCAGGGAATACTTTGCGCGCCGACGTAGAGATCGAGATCGCTCCAGACACCGAATTCTCCCAGCGGCAGCAAAATACGTGAAGCGAGTCGGCTCCACAGCAGGCTTTGATACATTGTGCGGTCATCGGCGCGGAAGTGGACGCCGCCCTGCACCACCTGCAAATCCTGCGCACCCAGCGCGTCCAGCTCAGTTTTCAATAGCTCTTCGAGCCCACGCGCCGTACTGGCAAACAGAGAATTCATATCGTCACTTTTACTCTTGCTAAAATTGCTGCGCATTATAGCGAATCAGCGTCCTATGTCATAAAGTTAGCTTCTTTTTGCCCTTACTTTACCTGCACGGCGCCGACGCGATGCGCAGCCAGGTTTCTGGAGAAACGATGCTTACCCTGTCTCGTCTTTATATCCACCCGGTGAAATCCATGCGCGGCCTGCAGCTCTCACACGCACAGGCGCAGGAAAGCGGTCTGGGCTTTGACCGCATCTTTATGCTGACTGAACCCGACGGCACCTTTATTACCGCCAGACAGTTTCCCGAGATGGTGCGCTTTATACCGGCCCTGCTGCCCGAAGGCCTGTTTCTTACCGCGCCTGACGCTTCTCAGGCGCTGGTGCGCTTTGCCGACTTCGATGCGCATCCCGCGCCGACCGAAGTGTGGGGCAACGCTTTTACCGCTTTCACCGCGCCAGAGGCGATCAACGCCTGGCTTAGCGGCTTTTTTCCGCGTCCGGTACAGCTGCGCTGGATCGGTGCCCACCCTACCCGACGGGTAAAACGTTTTGAGCAGGTGCCATTGGGGTTTGCCGACGGCTTTCCCTATCTGCTGGTCAACACGGCGTCACTTGACGATCTTCAGCGCCGCTGCCCGGCCAGCGTGCGCATGGAGCAGTTTCGCCCGAATATCATCGTCAGCGGTGCGCAGGCGTGGGAAGAGGACAGCTGGAAGCGAATCCAGATTGGCCCCGTTCAGTTTGAAAGCCCGAAACCGTGCAGCCGCTGCGTCTTTACCACCGTGGGCACCGAGAGCGGGCGCAAACACCCTGACGGCGAACCGCTGGTCACGCTGCAGCGTTTCCGCAGCGCCCAAGACGGCAGCGGTGACATCGATTTTGGCCTGAATTTGCTGGCGCTAAACAGCGGGATTTTGCGGGTCGGCGACGAAATCAGCATTCTTGAGCGCCATACGCCACGTCAATACGGTGCGGGTGCGGTCACGGAAAGCGTCAAACCGCAGGCCGTGCAGCAAGCCGACGTGCGTATTACTTATCAGGGAAAAACGTTCAGCGGGGACAATCAGCAGGTACTGTTGGAACAGCTTGAAATGAACGGCTTTCGCGTGCCTTATTCCTGTCGCGCCGGGATTTGCGGCAGCTGCAAAATGACGCTGCTGTCGGGTGAGGTCAAGGCGCTGAAACAGAGCGCGGTGCGCGCGGATGGCACGATTCTCAGCTGCAGCTGCATTCCAGCAGGCGACGTTGAACTGGGATAAACGTTATACCGCCCGCGCTAAAAGCGCGGTTTCTGCCTGCGGCTGCAGGCGATCGTGCATAATCTTGATCGCATCACCCAGCTGCATGGCTTTGCCTGCCACGCTCAGTGCGTTCTGCGCCAGCAGGCACAGCGCGGCGTTTTCACCGCTTTCAACCACCAGCAGCTGCGCGTGTTCACCGCTGTCAGCCAGCGTCACGGTCACCATATCTCCTGCGCTCGGCTGACAGGCTCGCGGCTGAGTCGTGAAGTGCCAGCTCTTGGGCATCAGGGGTTTGAGAAAACGGCTGGCAACTAAGGCATTAAGCACCAGTTCGGCGCGCTGTTGGCCATTGAGGCCCGTTTGGCGGCAGCGTTCCTCGAAGCTGAAATAGAGTGCGGCATCGTCCACGCAAAAACCGCTTTCATTGAACGCATCGGGCGTGAGCATTTTGCGTGAAAAACGTGAGCGAAATATCATTCCATCAGCCAGATCCAGCATCATGCGATCGTGATCTGCGTCAAAATACCAACGCCAGTTATCATCAGGTTTTATTTTCATAATGTGCCCTGCAGATTGTGGATTTTCGCTGCGCTAATTAGCGTGAAAATAATAAATAGCAAGTTGGGAAAAAGCTGAAAAATGCAACAGCAGGACAAAATATAAACGAGCCGAAGGGATAAATAAACCCCCCGGCGCGGGAAAGTAAGAAATGTCTTAGAGATGGGTGACAATATCTTTAATTAACGATGGACCTTTATAAATAAAGCCGGAGTATATCTGCACCAGCGTCGCGCCCGCCGCGATCTTTTCGCGCGCAGCGGTGAGCGAATCAATGCCGCCAACGCCAATAATTGGCAGCTGACCTTGCAGTTCCTGCGCCAAACGACGAATCACCTCGGTGCTGCGTGACTGCACCGGACGCCCGCTTAATCCGCCCGCTTCATCGGCGTATTTTAGGCCCGTTACCAGCGAACGATCCAGCGTGGTATTGGTCGCAATGACACCGTCAATTTTATGGCGCACTAAACTGTCTGCCACTTGGATCAATTCCGCTTCGGAGAGATCCGGGGCGATCTTAACCGCCACCGGCACATATTTAAGGTGCCGCGCTTCGAGCTCGTGCTGTTTTAATTTAATCGCCGCCAGCAGATCGTCCAGCGCCTCACCGTATTGCAGAGTGCGTAATCCTGGCGTGTTCGGCGAAGAAATATTGACGGCAATATAGCCTGCATGGCCATACACCTTTTCCATGCAGATCAAATAATCCTCTTTGCCCTGCTCAACCGGCGTGTCTTTATTTTTGCCAATATTGATGCCCAGCACGCCTTTGAAGCGCGCTTTTTTGACATTCTCAATCAGGTGATCGACACCATGATTGTTGAAGCCCATCCGGTTGATAATGCCTTCTGCTTCCACCAGCCGGAACATGCGCGGTTTATCATTACCGGGCTGCGCGCGCGGCGTGACCGTGCCGACTTCCACAAAACCAAACCCCATCGCGCCAAACGCATCAATGCACGATGCATTTTTATCCAGCCCCGCCGCAAGGCCGAGCGCATTCGGGAAGGTTAATCCCATGCAGTTGACTGGACGCGAAGGCAGAGACTGACGGATTAGCCCTTCCAGCGGCGTGCCGCTGATAAAGCGCAGTTGTTGAAAGGTGAGTTCGTGCGCGCGCTCGGGATCGAGTCTGAACAGCGCGGGCCGGACGAGGGGATAAAACATGCACTCTCCTGAATAGCAGCTTCAAAGACGTCGGGGTGCACGGTCAATTGTGCGCCAGAATGGTAAAGGCCTCTGGCGCAAAAGTAAATTATTCCCGCTCTGGCGGCGTTGATCGCGATCAGTGGCGCGCCGAATAGCGTCCCAGTCGCTGGCGGCACACCTGCAGGCCGCTGTAGAGGGTTGGGCAGTACCACAGCAGTTTCATGCGGGCGTTGTGCTCCAGCATTTTTCTCACCAGCGCCGTGGTGGGTGCTTGCCACTCTGCGGGGACAGTTAAATGGTGGCGACGCAGCTGCGTCAGGCATCCTTGCATGATGGTATGGTAATACTCATCCAGCAGTGCCTCATCCCCTTCCGGCAGGCGCGCGCGCAGGAAGGCCTCACTACTGCGCCGGGCGATGAAATAGTTTGCCACCCACGAGAAATCCGGCGTGCGTTGCGAAAGCGACGCCGGCATAAAGCGTTTGTAATAGTAGCTTTGATTGGTGCAATAGAGCTGCGTGGCGTCCATATAGAGGGCGAACATCCAGGGCGCATCCTCATGGTTCTGAATAGGCAAAAACTGGAGCGCCAATCGGTCGATCAGCCGCCGGGCAATAATGGCGCTCCAGATGACCCGATGCGCAGACTGGTGGCGCAACAGGTTGCGCAGGGTGGTGCTTCCGCCAGGCATCAGGCCGCTGAGATGGCGCTGGTGGATGGTTTCATACTGGCGCGCATCGGCGGGCAGATCGTAAAACATGCGGGCGCCAAAGCAGAACAGCTCAACATCGTGATGCCGCGCCAGCACGCGGCGGAAATCCGCAAACAGCGCGGTCGAAACGAAATCATCCGCGTCCATAAAATAGATATACTCGCCGCTGGCGTGCGCTAACCCTTTCATGCGGGCGGCACTCACACCACCGCGGTTGCTCTGCAACACTTTTATCTGCGGGTGGCGCTGCGCCAGCGCGCTAAGCCAGGCCACGCTGTTATCATCCGATCCATCATCAATGACGATAATCTCATCGGGCGGCGATGACTGACGCAACAAAGAGGCCATGGCCTCCGGCAACCACGGCGCGCAGTTCCAATTCGGCACGATCACCGATACCGTCGGCACATGACGCGAAATTAGCCCCTTCATCCTCTCTCCTCCACGTTGATCGCTGGCAGGCGCAGACGGCGCAGCACCAGCGAATGCAGCAGTGCGCAGACGCCAAGATTGCAGGCGCCGATCAGCCCAAGCCACAGCAAATTAAGCCAGCGGTTTTCATTCCAGCTGATAGGCAGCAGCGTGCTCAGCCCCGCAATTAGCGCGGAGGTCAGCCAGATCGCCAGTACGTCACGCGTAAGCCAGGTGAGATGTATCCCCGGCGCAAAACGGCGGTGCACCACGCCAGCCCAAATCACCAGATAAAAAATGTTTTGCCCCAGCCACAGCCAGGCGGTGCCCAGCGCGCCAAAATGCAGGGCGCAGGCGATGTTAAGCGGCACCAGCAGCAGCGCAAACGCGGTGAAGCCCTGCATATGCAGCTTGAGATTGCCATTGATGTACTGCAGGTGATAAAGCAGGCCGCAGATGGCCTGTAATCCGCTGCCCAGCGCATACAGGCTGAGCACCCATGCCATCTGGTCGACAATCTGTGTTTTCTGCGTCCAAGCCCACAGCAGCGGACCGGCATAGCAGGCAATGGTAATGCTGAGCGGCGCCATGAAAATGGCCACCGCTTGCGTGGTGTAGCGATAAAGCCGCAGCGCCTCGGCGTCGCCGTCTTTACGCGTTTTCATGCCGGTCATGCGCGGCACAATGGCCTGCATAATCGGACTGCTAAGCAGCAAAATACCGGTTGACGCCGTGGCGACCACGGTAAAAGCGCCGTATTGGCTGAGCGGTAAGGTTTTCGACAACACCAGGCGATCGATTTGGGAAATAAATGTCCAGATGGCGCTGGAAAAGGCGGCGCTTAACGCAAAACGAATGAAGGGTCGCAGTACCGCGCTCAGATCGTCTCGCGTGTCGCGTCGCGCCGCACGCGGCACCAGCTGCCAGGATTTGTAAATACAGCAGGCGGCTTCAGCCACCGAAACCAGCAGCTGCCAAATAAAGAAGCTCAGCACCGGGTTCGAAAACAGCTGGATCACCAGCACCGCGCCGAAGGTACGCAGGGTTGTGATGATCAAATTCACCCCGTTCAGCCAAACTTGGTGTTCAAAGCCCACGATGACGCTACGATACGGGCTGGTACGCCAGCGGATCGCCGCGGTGATAACCATAATAGCCACAGCAATTTTTAACTCGCCCGCAGGCAAATGCTGCGCATCCAGCCAGTGGGTGGCAATCCACGGCGTCGCCAGCCAGCCTAGCCCTACCAACACCAGCGTTGAGAACAGAAAGAACTTGGTCAGCGTCGCAAACAGCGCCGGAAACCAAACGTACTCGATCTGGTTGGCACGGTAGCGCGCCGCTTCGCGCATCAGCGTGGTGGAGACCCCGGCATCCAGCAGCTGTAGCCACGTCAGTAAAATAGAAAAGAAGCCAACCAGCCCATAGGCTTCCATGCCGAGGTGCTGAATATAAAGCGGAACCACTAAAATACCGGATAACGTTAGGTAAATCTGGCCAATGTAATTGGCTATGGCATTACGTTTAATGGACATAAAGCGTGCTGGGCCTAATTGGACGATATCCCGCTATCCTGGCAGAGAATGTTGAGGCAAAATACGGGGGATATTCTTAATTAGCGCCGCCGTATTAACTGCTACGTTTTTTATATTTTAACAAAGTGAAATAAATATCGGGATTTTTTAACAATAAACGCTCGCGCACCGTTTTTGCTGGCAGAAACTCAGCGTAATAGCGAATCGCATCACGCAACCGCGGAGAAAGTGCCGATTGGGTTTTTACTTCCTGGTGAAATAACTGCTGCAGGTTACTGCGCAGATAACTTTGACGATAGGATTTCCGCTCAGGAAGCAGCTGCGTCAGCCGGGTTAATTTCTCATAGTGGGCCATAAATTGCTGATAGCTTAACGGCGCCTCCGGCGCTGAAACGGGGTTTTTAGCCTGCGCCTCAAGTACCCATACCGATTGGGTAGGAATCAATCCGGCCCAGATGATTTCCTGCATCTGCTCAAACGGCGCCGCGGTTACGGCCAGTTCGGCACGCATTATCACTGCTCCTACCTTAGCCCACAGGCGCTGCTCGGCGAATTGACTGAACAACGCCAGCGAGGGTTGCAGCCCGGCTCGCAGCGCCTGAGGATCGGTAGACACGAGAAGGCAGCTGAGCTCGGGCCGCGCATCACAGTGGCTAAACGCCGCGTTCAATAGCCCCTCACTCGGAGAAAAACCTGACGGCGCGAACAATAAAAAGAGGTTGCCGTTGGCTTCATTTTCGATAAATGACGAAAAGTCTACCGGCGTTGAGGTAAACCGATCCGCTGCTGGCCGTAACGCATAACACTGGAAAAGTTGGGCGGAAGACCGGGCGTCACGAGTAAAGGTGCGCTCAGGTTGTTCTCCTGAACGAAGAGCAGTCTGAATTTCCATAGGTTATTCCTGATGTATAAAAAGTCGCGGACTAAAAAAAGCCTCCGCCTAATTAAACTGCTGCGTTTTTAATTTCTATCGCAGCGTATATCAACAAACTATAAACAAAATTCAACCGAAAAAAATGAAAGTGTTGTCTTGGAAAAATTTTTATGAGTATTGATAAGAATAACTTCAGCTGCCAATATTAATCATCTCGTCAGGTTGAACTCAGTAAGCCGCGGGCATGAAAGAGTACGCCACTTTTAACAATTACAGATTTTTAGTGACAAATAACCCGGCGCAATTCAGTTTATTCCCACTTCCCCTTTTTAAATTTCCTTCTCCCTTACGCTCGTGAACGTGGAATATGTAAAAAAGTGTGCCACAGGATTGCCCATAATGCCTTGTAGATATTGAAGATGCGGTTTTAATTCTGCGCCCGAGAACATGTTTGCTCACAACTTGTCAGAATCCGGTCATTTATCATTTTATTTAACCAATTTCCTCATTACCCCGCGCACGCTTTTTTGCTTATGCCGCGCGCCGCTCAGATCGCCTTAAATGGCCGGCTTATGCCAGTTTTTGGCTTTGGAATGCCGGAAAAATCATTTAAGCCCATCCTCAGGCTCTGCCAGTATTGAAGCCATCAGTTCTCAATAAAAGATAATCAATAACTTTCAGTTATAAGGAGTATGCATGCGGGTTATTACGTTAGCGGGCAGCCCCCGCTTTCCGTCGCGTTCTACGGCGCTGCTCAGCCTCTGCCAGCAGGCGCTGGAGGCGCGCGGCATTGAAGTGATTCCATGGAATATTCATAACTTCCAGCCCGAAGACTTGATCTCGGCCCGCATGGATTCAGCCGCGCTGGCTGCACTGAAAGCCGATTTGATGCGGGCGGATGGCTTGATTGTGGCCACGCCTATCTACAAAGCGTCATTTTCGGGCGCGCTGAAGACGCTGCTGGATCTCCTGCCTGAGCGGGCGCTGGCACACAAAGTGGTGTTGCCGCTCGCCAGCGGTGGCAGCGCGGCGCACATGCTGGCGGTGGATTATGCCCTCAAGCCGGTGCTGAACGCGCTCAAAGCGCAGGAAGTGCTGCACGGCGTCTTCGCCACGGACGAGCAGATTGCCCAGTATGACCGTCAGCCCGTGCTGGCCCCGGCGTTGACGGAACGCCTGAACGACGCGCTGGAGACCTTTATCCATGCGCTGCAGCGTCGCCACGCTCCTCTAGCCCACGCTGTATAAAGGAAAAAACCATGAAAGGAAAAGTAAAACATGCCGTCCTCGCTGCGTTCGCGACACTGGCGACGCTTGCGGCACTTAGCGTGAGCGCGCGCGCCGACGAAGCACCCGCACAGTTGCGCATCGGCTATCAAAAAGGATCGGTGAGCATGGTGCTGGCGAAATCACACCGGATGCTGGAGCAGCGCTTTCCGCATACCACTATTAAGTGGGTTGAATTTCCCGCCGGGCCGCAGATGCTTGAAGCACTCAATGTCGACAGCATTGATTTAGGCAGTACCGGCGATCTTCCGCCGCTGTTTGCCCAAGCCGCGGGCGCCGATCTGCTGTATGTCGGCGCGGAGCCGCCCAAGCCCAAAGCGGAAGTGATTCTGGTGCCAAAAGAGAGCCCGGTGCACAGCGTCGCCGATCTCAAAGGCCGTAAGGTGGCGTTTCAAAAAGGCTCAAGCTCACACAATCTTCTGCTGCGCGCCCTGTCGCAGGCTGGGCTAAGCCTGAAAGATATCCAGCCGGTTTACCTGACCCCCGCTGACGCCCGCGCGGCCTTTCAGCAGGGCAATGTCGATGCCTGGGCGATCTGGGATCCCTACTACTCTGCTGCGCTGCAGCAGGGCAACGTGCGGGTGCTGCAGGACGGCAGCACGCTGAATTTAACCGGATCGTTCTACCTCGCCACGCGCAAATACGCGGAAGCCAACGGCGCATTTGTTCAGCAGGTGCTCGACACCTTCACCGAAGCTGATGCACTGACGCGTAGCCAACGCGATCAGAGTATCGACCTGCTCGCGCAGGCAATGGGCTTACCCAAAACGGTGCTGGCCAGCTATCTCGACCACCGTCCGCCGACCACGATTACCCCGGTCAGCGCGCAGACAGCGCAGGCGCAGCAGCACACCGCCGATCTCTTTTATGCCAACCATTTGATTCCGGTGAAATTGACCATCGCCGATCGTATCTGGCATCCCCACTCTACCCGTCAGCAATAAGGAACATCCCCATGAGCGTATCCGTATTCTGGTTTCTCCCTACTCACGGCGACGGACACTATCTTGGCACCGCCGACGGTGCACGTCCCGTTGACCATGCCTACTTACAACAGATTGCACAGGCTGCCGACAGGTTAGGCTTCGGCGGCGTATTGATCCCTACCGGCCGCTCGTGCGAAGACGCCTGGCTGGTGGCGGCCTCGCTGATCCCCGTGACCCAGCGCTTGCGTTTTCTGGTGGCGCTCCGTCCGGGCGTGATCTCACCGACGCAGGCCGCGCGTCAGGCGGCGACGCTGGATCGTTTGTCTAACGGTCGCGCCCTGTTCAACCTGGTTACCGGCGGCGACCCGGAAGAGCTGGCCGGCGACGGCGTGTTCCTCGATCACCGTGAGCGCTATGCGGAATCGGCCGAGTTCACCCGCGTTTGGCGGCGCGTCTCCGAAGGAGAAACCGTGGACTACGACGGTAAGTACGTCAAAGTGCGCGGGGCTCGCCTGATGTTCAGATCGGTACAGACACCGCGTCCTCCTCTGTGGTTTGGCGGCTCGTCGGATATCGCGCAGGATCTGGCGGCAGAACAGGTTGATGTCTACCTCACCTGGGGCGAACCCCCGGCGCTGGTGAAAGAGAAGATTGAGCAAGTGCGCGCGAAAGCCGCCGCACAGGGGCGCAGCGTGCGCTTTGGCATCCGTCTGCATGTCATTGTGCGCGAAACCAACGAAGAAGCCTGGCAGGCGGCGGACCGGCTTATCGCCCATCTCGATGACGCCACCATCGCCAAAGCGCAGGCCGCCTTTGCCCGGACTGACTCAGTGGGACAGCAACGCATGGCCGCACTGCATGGCGGCCGCCGTGACAAACTGGAAATCAGTCCCAACCTGTGGGCAGGCGTGGGGCTGGTGCGCGGCGGGGCCGGCACGGCGCTGGTGGGCGATGGACCCACCGTTGCCGCGCGCATGCAGGAGTACAGCGACTTAGGGATTGAGACGTTTATTCTTTCAGGCTATCCGCACCTTGAAGAGGCCTACCGCGTGGGCGAACTGCTGTTCCCCCACCTTGACCTGGCCATTCCTGAGGTACCTAAACCTCGAGTCGTGCAGGCGCACGGGGAAGCGGTCGCCAACGATTTTACCCCGCAGAAAGTGTCGCAAAGCTGAGGAGTTGATCATGGCAAAGCTGCATAAAGCCGGGCGCGATGCGCTGCTGCCCTGGCTCCTGCCCATCGGGCTGGTCGCACTCTGGCAAGTGGCCTCGCAGGTGGGTTGGCTCTCCACGCGCATTCTCCCCGCGCCCGAAAGCGTCGTGGTGACGTTCTGGCACCTGACCGTGAGCGGCGAGCTATGGCAAAACCTGGCGATCAGTAGCTGGCGTGCCGCCGTAGGCTTCGTCATCGGCGGATCGATCGGTTTCCTGCTCGGGCTGCTCACCGGTACCTCGCCGCTGGGAGAGCGCCTGCTGGATACGTCGGTACAAATGCTGCGTAACGTGCCGCATCTGGCGCTGATTCCGCTGGTGATCCTGTGGTTTGGTATTGATGAGTCGGCGAAAATTTTCCTGGTGGCGCTGGGTACCCTGTTCCCGATCTATCTCAATACCTACCACGGCATGCGCAACGTGGATCGCGGCCTGGTAGAGATGGCGCGCAGCTACGGTTTGTCAGGCTGGCGCCTGTTTATTGAGGTGATGCTGCCCGGTGCGCTGCCGTCGATTATGGTGGGCGTGCGCTTTGCGTTGGGCCTGATGTGGCTCACCCTGATCGTCGCCGAAACCATCTCCGCCAACGCTGGCATTGGCTATCTGGCGATGAACGCGCGCGAGTTTCTGCAAACCGACGTGGTGGTGGTCGCCATCATTCTCTATGCCCTGCTGGGTAAACTGGCCGATGTCGCCGCGCACGGGCTGGAACGTGTGTGGTTACGCTGGCATCCGGCTTATCAGCCCAAGGAGCACGCATGAGTCATCCTATTAATACGCCCGCGCGCCTGAACAGCGGGACGCCCGTCGGCGTTAAAGGCGTGAGTAAACGCTACGGTAATCGCACCATTCTTGACCAGCTCGACCTGCATATTCCCGCCGGGCAATTCGTCGCCGTGGTGGGGCGTAGCGGCTGCGGCAAAAGCACGCTGCTGCGCCTGCTGGCCGGGCTGGAGTCCACCAGCGCGGGCGAGCTGCTGGCCGGTAATGCGCCGCTGGAACAGGCGCGCGACGACACGCGACTGATGTTTCAGGACGCGCGCCTGCTGCCGTGGAAACGGGTGATTGATAACGTGGGGCTAGGCTTGAAAGGCCGCGCATGGCGGGCAGCCGCACAGCAGGCGCTGGAGACCGTCGGGCTGGCCGATCGCGCTCAAGACTGGCCAGCGGCGCTCTCCGGCGGCCAAAAACAGCGCGTTGCCCTGGCGCGGGCGCTGATTCACCGCCCGGGGCTGCTGCTGCTGGACGAACCGCTGGGCGCGCTGGATGCACTGACCCGCATTGAGATGCAGACGCTGATTGCCTCGGTGTGGCAGCAGCAGCATTTCACAGTGCTGTTGGTGACGCATGACGTGAGCGAAGCCGTAATGATGGCCGATCGCGTACTGCTGATCGAAGAGGGAAAAATTGGCTTGGATCTGACGGTGGATCTGCCGCGTCCGCGGCGGCGCGGCTCAGCGCGGCTGGCAGAACTCGAGGCGGAAGTGTTGGATCGCGTGATGAAACGCCCCGCTCCGCCCTCTGGGCTGAAATACGCCGGCAGGCGCTGAAATACGCCAGCAGACGCTGAAATACGCCAGCAGGCAATGACATACGCCACCAAGCGCTGACGTGCGCCGGCAGGCACCGATAAGTGGGCGTTAAAAAGGGCCGTCAGTTAGCACTGACGGCCCTTTTACGCTTAGGCGTTCAACGCCTTGCTGATTTTTTCGTACAGGTCGCCGGATAGCTTATCCAGGCCTTTTAGGGTTTCCAGCGCGCTGCGCATCATGATTTGGCGCTGATCGTCGTAGCGTTTCAACCGAATTAGCGGTTCTATCATGCGCGCTGCGACCTGCGGGTTGCGCGTGTTCAGGTCGGTTAGCATCTCAACCAGGAACTGATAGCCACTGCCGTCTTTGGCATGAAACGCCGCCGGGTTGCCGTTGGCGAACGCGCCGATCAGGGCACGGATGCGGTTCGGATTGCCCATGGTGAACGAGCGATGCGTCAGTAATGCGCGCACGGTGTGTAGCACGTCGGCCGCCGGGCTGGTGGCTTGAAGCATAAACCACTTGTCCATGACCAAGCCGTCCTGATGCCAGCGTTCATCGTACGCGGCGAGCAGCGCATCGCGGCATGGCAGCTGCGCCGCGACGGCGGCAGAGAGCGCGGCCAGGGCATCGGTCATGTTGTTGGCGTGGTGGTATTGCGCCTGCACCAGCTTGTCTGCCTGCTCCGCATCGCCAAAGGCGAGGTAGCCCAAACAGACGTTTTTCAGACTGCGCTTGCCTATTTCTGCATGCGTGACCTGATATTCGCCGCTCTGGTTGGCCAGATAGAGCGCGTAGAACTCGTCATTCAGCTCCTGTGCCAGCGTGCGCACCAGCGCGGAACGCACCGCGGCGATAGCCAGCGGATCGATCACGCTAAACAGTTCCGCGATCTCATTTTCCGACGGCAGCGTCAGGATCAGCGCCATGAGCGCGGGATCGCCCTGCGCATCCAGCAGTACCGCGCGGAAGGCATCGGCAACGTGCAGCGGCAGAGAGAGCGGCTGCCCCTGCTGATGACGCGCCACATTCAGACGGATATAGGTGGCCAGCAGACTTTGCGCCGCATCCCAGCGGGAGAAATCATTACGCGCGTGACGCATCAAGAAGGTGAGCTGCGCGTCGCTCCATTTGTAATCAAGCTTGACCGGTGCTGAAAATTCACGCAGCAGCGACGGCACGGGCTGGAAATACACGTTGTCAAACACGAAGGTCTGCACCGCTTCGGTTACGTTAAGCACAGGGTGCACCGGATGGCCGTTGTGCTGCAGGGGAATCACCTTGCCTTCGTTGTCATAGAGTTCAATATCCAACGGAATGTGCAGCGGCAGCTTCTCTTTTTGATCGGCGGTAGGCGGCGTCTGCTGCGACACGTGCAGGGTGTACTGCTCCAGTTCTGGATTGTAGTCGTCACGCACCGAGAGCACGGGCGTGCCTGACTGGCTGTACCAGCGACGGAACTGCGTAAGATCCACCGTTGACGCATCTTCCATGGCCTGCACAAAGTCATCACAGGTCGCGGCGCTGCCGTCGTGACGCTCGAAATAGAGCGCCATGCCTTTCTGGAACGCGTCCTCGCCCAGCAGCGTGTGCATCATGCGGATCACTTCCGATCCTTTCTCATACACCGTTAAGGTATAAAAGTTGTTCATCTCAATCACCTGATCGGGACGGATCGGGTGCGCCATCGGGCTGGCGTCCTCGGCGAACTGCGCGCCGCGCATCACGCGTACATTATCGATACGATTTACCGCACGCGAGCCAAGGTCAGAGCTAAACTCCTGATCGCGGAACACGGTCAAACCTTCTTTCAGGCTGAGCTGGAACCAGTCGCGGCAGGTTACGCGGTTGCCGGTCCAGTTATGGAAGTATTCGTGACCAATCACCGCCTCGATGCCGAGGTAATCTTTGTCCGTTGCGGTTTCTGCCTTCGCCAGCACGTATTTCGAGTTGAAAACGTTAAGGCCTTTGTTCTCCATCGCCCCCATGTTGAAGAAGTCCACCGCGACAATCATAAAGATGTCGAGATCGTATTCGAGGTTAAAGCGCTCCTCATCCCATTTCATACTGGCTTTGAGTGAGGTCATTGCCCAGTCCGCGCGGTCCAAATTGCCGCGATCGACGAAGATCTCCAACGCCACATCGCGACCAGAGCGGGTGGTGAAACTGTCGCGCAGCACATCAAAATCGCCCGCCACCAAGGCAAAGAGATAGCAGGGTTTGGGGAACGGGTCCTGCCACTTTACCCAGTGGCGCCCGTCTTCGTGGCGGCCGCTCTCCAGCTTGTTACCGTTAGAGAGCAGGTACGGGTATTTTGCCGCATCAGCGATAAGCGTCGTTGTGAAACGTGCCAGCACGTCCGGCCGATCAAGATACCAGGTAATGTGGCGAAACCCCTCGGCTTCGCATTGGGTGCACAGCGCGTCGCCAGACTGATAAAGCCCTTCCAGCGCGGTGTTTTTATCGGGATGGATGCTGTTAACAATGGTTAACGTAAAGCTTTCAGGCAGCTCAGCGATCACCAGCGCCCCCGCCTCTTCGCGGTAGTGTGCCCACGGCTGTCCATTAACGGCCAGGCTGTGCAGGGTCAACTCTTCACCGTCCAGGCGCAACTCAGCTCCCGCAGCGCCCAGGCGTTTTACCTCGCTCACAGCTGTTACGCGCGTCATCGCCGCATCCAGTTCAAAGGTCAGGTCGATGTCGGTGATGGTGAAGTCCGGCGCCCGGTAGTCGTGGCGGTATTTAATTTGCGGCTGCTGCGTCATATCTTTACTCACCTTGTTAAAATGTTGAACCGTAAAAGTTTAAGCGTGTTCTGCCTGCGTGGCTATGCCCAATGCACGTTCGGCTTATCGGGCTACAATAAATTAACAATGGCACAAATGTCCCTCGACCAGCCAGCCGCAATTGTGGTGTGATCGCGAACATTACTGTTTTATACTCCTGCGTCTTTATGACTTTTAAACACCGGGCCCTGCTCCGCGGAAGAGGATGCTGAAACGCACCATGACTGGACACGCTTCCCCGATTTTGACCACGCTGCTTGATACCGATGCTTATAAGCTTCACATGCAGCAAGCCGTATTTCATCGTTATTACGATGTCCCGGTGACGGCAGAGTTTCGCTGCCGCAGCGATGAACGCCTTGGCCAGTATGCCGATGAGATTCGCCTGCAAATTGACAGCATGCAAGCGCTTGCGCTCACCGACGACGAGTATCACTATCTCAGCGGCCTCCCCTTCTTTCAACAAGACTATCTCGACTGGCTGCGTCAGTTCCGCTTTAACCCGGCTCAGGTGCGCGTGCGCGACGTGCACGGTGAATTGACCTTGCAAATCAGCGGGCCGTGGCGTGAAGTCATTCTGTGGGAAGTGCCGCTGCTGGCGTTGATCAGCGAAGTGGTGCATCGTCACCGCACGCCGGACATGGGCGCTGAGCAGGCAGTTGATCACCTGCAAACCAAGTTACGTACGTTCCGTGAGCAGGCTGATGCCTTCGACATGTCACGCTTTCAGCTGATGGATTTTGGCACGCGACGCCGTTACTCGCAGGCGGTGCAAAATGCGATTGTCGCCACGTTAAAAGACGATTTCCCGTGGCTGCTGGGCACCAGCAACTACGATGTTGCGCGGCGCCTAAAGCTCAATCCGGTGGGTACCCAGGCCCATGAGTGGTTCCAGGCGCATCAGCAAATCAGCCCGGTGTTGGCAAACAGCCAGCGGGCGGCGCTGCAGTCGTGGCTGGATGAGTATGACAATCAGCTCGGGATTGCCCTGACCGACTGCATTACCATGGACGCGTTTCTGCGCGATTTCGGTCCCGGTTTCGCCCACCGCTACAAAGGCCTGCGCCATGACTCCGGCGATCCGGTGGAGTGGGGCGAAAAAGCCATCGCGCATTACCAGCGGCTGAATATCGATCCCACCAGTAAAACGCTGGTGTTCTCGGATAACCTGAACCTGGACAAAGCGCTGGCGCTCTATCGTCACTTCGGCCAGCGCGCCAACGTGGTGTTTGGCATTGGTACGCGTCTGACGTGCGATATTCCGGGCGTGACGCCGCTGAATATCGTGATCAAACTGGTGAGCTGTAACGGTAAACCGGTGGCGAAACTCTCTGACAGTCCGGGAAAAACCATCTGCCAGGACAAAGCCTTTGTGCGCGCGTTGCGCAAAGCGTTCGATCTGCCGCTGGTGAAGCGCGCCAGCTAATTCTCTCCGTAGGGTGTGCGCACCCTGCTCCGCGCGATAAATATCCCTCTGCTGCGGCAAAATTGCTTGTTTCCTGTGGTCTCGCAAGTAACATAGCAACACCCTGAAAACGGGGGTTTTGCTTGTTCCGGGTGAGTCAGCGGGCTTTGTGGCAGTGTGCCCAAACCTGCTAAAGTCCCCCGCCATTCATTCATCTATATAGAGAGATTTTTATGAGCGTAGTGCCTGTAGCGGATGTACTGCACGGCCGAGTCGCGGTTGACAGTGAAGTCACCGTGCGTGGTTGGGTGCGTACCCGAAGAGATTCCAAAGCCGGTCTTTCCTTTATCGCCGTTTATGACGGTTCCTGCTTTAATCCCGTTCAGGCCGTCGTCAATAA